>Ga0207700_10000116_pt1 | contig 47569 bp, 69 predicted proteins | sample LARL82metaG_FD_184348 | JGI IMG/M metagenome (GOLD analysis project Ga0207700, IMG submission 184348) | Corn, switchgrass and miscanthus rhizosphere microbial communities from Kellogg Biological Station, Michigan, USA - LAR L8-2 metaG... | ecosystem: Host-associated > Plants > Roots >...
CATTCCGCATGCTCGCCACTCCCAAACACGCAGGCCTCGCAGCACTGGGCCGGATCCGGCCTGTAAGGGTTTGAGCGGGGTCCGTCGCGATCGGTGGTCATTTGAATGGCTCCAGGTAAAATGCTGGCTCCAGAAACTCGACCTCAAAGTGGACGCAGTCCTGGTTGTCACAGCACATCCGCCGCGAGGGGGCATGTTCCGCCCCATCGAGGTAGCGCATGGTGTGCCCGCAGCGACACCGCCAGTAGCCCTCGATCCACATCATCCCGTTGCTTTCGCATGGATCGTCTACCGGGATAACCATTCCTGGAACGGGCGGGTGCGTTTCGAGGTGCTTAGCAACAGCAGCCTCTTGTTCCGAACGTGTCCTCGCCAGCAATGGCATGATCGAATCCTTCCAGAACTCAATGAATATCGGGTTAATCTTCATCTTCGTCTCCTTTGCGGCCATACTTCGTCGGCTTGGCGAGATGCTGGTTCGCCAGCGAATCGCGGAACACAAACGCGCGGCGTGCATACGGCAGGCCTTCGATGCACAACGCCAAACCAAAGACGTCATCATCATGTCCGACGCCCTCTTCCCTGCCGTTGGGCTTGCGCACAAACCGGCGCAACTGGTCGATGGTTTCGGGATCATGCACGCCGATCGAGCCGTCCCGCAGGGCGCCGTCGAGTTTCGAAATCAGCACCGGCCGGAACACCGTGTTGGTATCGTGGCCGAGCTCCTGCAGCAGCGCCGGCCGGCGATCGCTGGGGTCGCGTTGCTTCGAGTAGATGAGCTCCGATGGATAGCTGAGCTCGAGCAGCTTTCCGATGACCGCCTTTCCCACCGCCTTCGCCTCCGGACACTGGAATGCCCAGTTGTAGAATTTGCCGAGGTGGAACAAACGCTGCGCCCATGGGTGCGGTTCGTAGCGTTCCTTCAGCTTGGCCATTTCCTCACCGGTGTCGCAATCCATCACGGTGGCCGAGCCGTAATCCGGATCCGAGCCGCCGGCGCCTTTTTCCTTCGCTAACGGATCCACGCCCTCGGCGTGATCGGATCCGATGATGTAGTGGCCGCCCTTCCGCGGCTGCTTGTAGATGACGAGCTCGCCGCGGCCGTCCTCGGACTGGCGAAATTGAATCCGCTGCTCAATCCCCAGGTCGACGAGCTCGAGGCGGCCGCGGGGCGCATCGGCAACGATGGGGAGGCGCGCAACGGCTGCCATGTCAAAGATGGTGCGCCCAGTCGCCTGGAACGCCTCCTCGGAATTACCGGGGTGCTCCTGGCGGAAGCGCTCGACCTTGCCCTCGCAGGCCGTCTCGATCATCCACCGCCGCCACACGATTTGCGGGACGGTCAGGTTGTACTTCTGCAGCTCCTCCAACTCATCGCGCATGAGCTTGAAGCCGGCCGGCACAACCATCACGTTTTCCGGGTGCTCCCAGTAGGCGAAAAAGACGGCCGCCCAACCACTGGCGCGCCGCGGATCCGACGCCTGCTTCCACAGATCGTAGAAGGGGCCACCGACGCCATTTGCGGTGGTTTCGACAATGACGCCAGAGTCGAGGGTGTGCGGAACGCGCTGCATCAACCCCGTCATCAGGGTCGACATGTCCCTGTAGAACGCTGCCTCCGAGAGCTGCACCCAGTTGAAAGGTGCGCTTCGGCCGATCTCTGCGTTGTTCGCGGTGCCCACCAGGATGGATGAGCCGTTACGCCAGCGCAGGTGCCGTTCGGTGTCTTTCTCGAGTTCCGGAAGGAGCAGTGCGGCACCGAATTCCGAGCCGTACGGGTTGGCCAGGTACGACCGGATGTACTGCTCGTAATACTCGAAGACCAGGCCGGCGTGCAGATCGGTGTCAGCCAGCACTAGGGCGCGCCGGCCGGGGAAGAACGGAACCCTGCGGAACACCTCGGTGGCCGTCGAGGATGACATCCACACCTGCGCCGCTTTCAGCACCACCTGGCGCACCGGAACCCGAGCGAGTTCCTGCTTCCGGATCGAGCGGTTGAGTTTCTGGCCGGCGCACGAGTTCCGGTACTGAACGGGTACACCCTCTTTGTTTTTGATTTCCAGGTGGCTGCAGAACTTCGCGTGATCGTTGAAGCCGCGGATCATGGCGCCCGCCTCGGCCTGGTTCAGCGTGGCGGGCACTTCGCCTCGGCTATTTTCCGCATGGCGCGCTGGATCCAGAACATCCGATTCTCGCCAGACACCGACACCGTAGCAGCTGCGAACGTTTCGAGCACCGCGCGCGCCGTGAAGGGGTCCGTCAGGGTTCCAATGCGAAGCGTTATATCGCCCGTCACCGGGTACCATTCGCCCACCAGCCTGTCGCCATCCATCAGGCGAGCTGCGTCGACACCGTCCGCGTCGGTCCACTTCAGACTCATGCGACCAGACCCCCACATCGCTGTGCCAGCATCGTTAAAGCCTCGCGGTGGATTTGCGACAAACGCGCCGGTCCAACCTCCACCAGGTCGGACAATGCTTCAAGGGTCATCGAGCCGCCGTAGACACACAGGATCACAGCCGCGTGGCGCGCGGGCAGCCTCTGGACGATCGGCCAGACCTCCCGTAGCTGGTTCGTCGCAGCCACGGCCTCCGGAGAGGGCGCCCTATCGTGCAGCCACTCTTCCGGCGCCGGATCATCAACGTAATACGCGCCACGCCTGTCGAGGAAAAACGTGTCTGATAGCGACTCATGCTCGTGCTCGCGATACTCCCGCCGGCGAATCGCATCCCAGCAGGCGCCGCGCACCCGCCGCACCGCGTAGGAGCGGAACGAAACCCCGCGGCGCCGATCGAACCTCTGCGCGGCGTGCAACAGGGCGAGCTCCGCGGGTCCAAGCAGATCGTCTTTCCTGAACCATGTCGGCAGCTTCTTCGCTACTTCCCAGGCGATATCATGCGCCCACGCCAGGTGTTCCATGGCCAGTTGGTTACGTGCCTTGTGGGTTTTCGCCATTGCTCAGCTCTTGATAGAGGGCAAGTAAGTCGACCATCTCGCCCGCGAATTTCAGGCCCACGGCGCCGCTGTGGTCCACCTGGTGTCTTTCTCTGTATTTACTGGGCTTCGCGCCGCGCAGCAGGAACTGCAGCAGGGAGTCGGAGTACTCGCGCACGGTCACAGGGACCAGCCCGCCCGTCTTACGGTCCTTCATCAACGAGATACGACCCTGGAAGACCACCGGTTTGTCGACCCCGTGCACGGCTCGACGAACGGCTTCATCCTCGAGTACTTCGATCGCTTCCTCTTTGCAGGCGAGGAAAGCGGCCTTGTAATCCGGATCCTCATGTAGCCGGCGGTAGTGGATCGAGCGGTGGATCTGTGCCGCGGCGGCCGCCATCGTGACGCTGCCGGTATTCCTATACGCTTGTAAAAATACGCTCGCTCGATTCATTGGCGATACTCGCTGTGTCCGCCAATTTGTGGACAGTCTGACATCAGCTATGCACACTTGCGTAACGCATCCGCGTACATCTGCTCTAGAGCGGAGGCGTAACGCCTGACCAGCGGAGCATCCCGCAGCTCCGCTGAAGCAACCAGGTCCACCAGGAGAGTGTTGAACAGCTTCTCCTGTGCGTTCCTGGGATCAATGGGTACAAGGGCCGCTGCCCTTGCTCGTTTCACACCACAGGCGCAGCCGGCGGCTTCAACTGCGTGATCAGATCCGCAACCGTGGTCTGCAAGACCTGCAGCGCGGCGACCTCCGCAGCATTCGCGGTCACTTCGAGAGCCTGATCTCCGGTGACTACGGACTTGGCTGCGTCCACCTTGGCCTGCAGGGCATCGGCAGCTCCCTGGTCGTTGGTGGTCTGGTTGTGCGCGTTGACGCGCGCTGTTTCGGATTGCTCTACGGCCGCAATGGCATCGCCCAGTGTCATACGTTTATTCCTTTTTTGTTATTGGCGGAACGATTCCGCCTCGCTCATCTCGCGCTTGTTTTCCAGTCGACTGACGCGCTGCGCCAGGTTCTCGTGGCGTTCCCTGCAGACTTCGGATCCGGCGTATCGTTTGTCCATTTCGACGAACAAACGCGCCTGGAACGCATCGAGCAGCAGCCGCGTGTAAAGCCCAAAGGCTGCCCCTGTCAGTGCGAGCGCGGCACAGATCGCGCCCACATCCCACTTCACGAGAGCCTCTGAAACTTATGCAGCCCGCGGATATGCTGCGCCAGGTACCCGCCAGGGGAGTCGGATGCCATCAGCGCAGCATGTTTCGCGGCCGGCACGCCGAAATATTCGTACACCGATCCGCCCTTGAATTGGACGTGCATTTTCTGGCTCGCCGGATCATAACCGACTTCCTGCACGTTCGAACTCTTCACCGGCTTGCGGTCCATTTACGCGGCCTCCGTCATCGGAAGGTCCAGGTCGAGGAAGAATTTGCCGGTGTCGTCCAGCTTCAGACCGATCTTCCGCAACTGATCAGGCTTCAAGGAACGCTTGAGCTTTACCTTGTCGAGGCAGGGCAACTGGCGCAGCAGGAAACGCCGGCGGTAGAACTTCATTACCGTTTCGGTCACCCGCTCCCACGTCCATTTGTCATCGATGGGAACTAACGCTGGATTGGTGGCGTACCGCATGCCGATCGTGCAGCCGCCCATCCTGCAGGAGACGGTTTTCCCCGTGGAGTTCCCGGACAGGGTCTTTCGATAGTAGGCCTCGATCTGGCGTTCGAGGAGGGCAATTTTCTCGCTTTCGCGATCGATCGCCGGCGCGTGTTTGATGGCTATCTTGCTGATTTCAAGGTCACGATCGGCGGCCAAAGAGGCCAATTGGAGGGTAGACTTCTGGAGGAAGCGGATCGCGTGCTCGCAGTCGGCCGGTTTCCAGGTTTCCGCGGCTAGTTCCACGTCTGAAGCATGCTCTTTACGTGGATAAGTTCTCAATACTGTCTTTCGAAGCCGAGATTCCCTGTACACTTGATGCAGTGAAGTTACGGCGGTCCAACCAACTGTGCAACATGTTTCCGTCCTGTTCCTCGGCGCGGGAATCCCCAAGCACTTCTTGAGGCTGGCCGCGCATGAGCAGCGCGTGTTGCAGTTGCTTGCCTACAGCAACAAAGAGATTGCCGCAAGACTTCTTGTGACCGAGGGAACCGTCAAGGCTTACGTATCGGCCATGCTCAGTCAGTTGGGTACCGCCAATCGCACCGAACTAGCCCTGTGGGCCGCGGAGCACCGGGAGTGCCTGCTCCCTGATACGTGGATCGAGGTGGAAGCCTGATGGCCGCAGCACTTATTCCCCTTGCCCTGCCGATCGCGAGCGAGATTATCACCCTGATCACCGGGTTGGTACACTCTCACGCCCCCGCGGCCGAGGCGCAGCTCGCCGGCGGCACCGGCCCGGTGAAATTCACCCAGGTTTTTCAGGCTGTGATGACGCAGTTACAGGCAGCCGCGGCCGCCGGACAAATTGCCGGCGTGCTGCCCTCTGATGAAGCCGTGAAGGTGGTAATCCAGGCCGTGGTGACGTCCATGAAGCTGCAGGGGCAGCTCGACTCGAGCACGCCGGCGCCGGCGCCCCTGGCCTCACGCACCGCAACTGGAGCTATTACCGCGCCGGAAGCTAACAACGTCGTCCGTTTGTCGAAGGGGCAGACGATGCTCGTACAGGTGGTTTGACCACCACCAGGCGAGCCAGGCGAAGCCCAGCACTACCCCGAATCCTATGATCGCGCCGGCGAGAGCTTTAGCCAGCAGCCATGGTTTTCTCAGCGCTCTTGGCACGGTAGAGAGCCTGCAATAAGTCGACCCGCTCGCCAGCTCTTAGCTGCGCTTCCTTGGCCATCTGGAGCTCTTTGTTGAGTTCCTCTGCCGTCATCAACAGCACCGCATCGATCGGCCGCGGCGGCGCCGTAGCGGCTGTGTGCAGGGTGTGAATTAAGTCTGCGACCGGCTTCGGCGTTTTGCCCGCGGTTGGTTGCGGCGCCGTACGGTCACCCGCGCCGGCAGTTTTAGCCGCGTTGTATTTTGCCCACCTGGCTTTTGTCGCGAGCGAAATTCGTCTGCGGCCGGCCGCGGACATCTTTCGTTTTGGTGTCTGCTGGGGATCGATAGCAGATGCGTTTCTCATCCCTGGATTTTACTACTTTGAGAGAGACTGACTCGCCGTACTGAGACAAGATGCGATCGCCCACTGAATATTTGGCGTAGAAACTCGACAGGCTTTCGGCCACGTTCCAGACTCTGTACCAGCGATCGAGGGCGCGCTGTGTGGCCTGGAATAGCTCCTCTTCAGGTTCCAATGTTGGGGTTCGGCTCGTGAATCGCGATCGAGGCGTTCGCCATCGCGACGGCTATCTGCAGGTGGGTTATAGCCAGAGACTTTTCTCTCGACTCGGGACAAATGTCGTTTATGGTGTGGGCAAAATCGCGGGCGTTTGAGCGGATCGTCTCGTATTTGTGCGGTTGCGAGCCGTGCGGGGCGTGGTACGAGAAGATCTGATCCAAATCGTCATTCGACATTGGCATCTTGCGATTTTATCATCGGCAGCCGTCCAGCAGCTTCTTTGTGCTCTCGAGACTGGAGTCAATCGCCTGCTGGCGGCCGCGCACGCTCTCGACCTGGCCGGCAATACGGTCCCACTCGCCATTCATCCGGGCCCAGTCCTTCTGGTGCGCCTGTTCCGCCGTCATATAGCCCCATAGCCACGCCGATGCGGCCAGCATCAGAACCTCAATGACCCGCTGAATTTTCATCGCCCGGGTACCATGGTCGCTTGAGTGGGAACACCCTGCTCAGCCTTGCCAGGAGTGCGGTGGTGGTCCGGTGCTGCCATTCTGACAGAGCCACGCTCGCCTGATGAATCAGGTGCACCAGCTGCGTGGCGTGCAGGAAGATTTCAATCTCCCGGCCTTGCGTGTCGAGGAAGACCAACTTGAAACAGTGGAGAGTTGTTTCGTCTGTGATCTCCACTCTGATACTCGGCGCCGGCGCCGGGGCCTGTGCGGACTGTTCTGGTGTCATGACAGGTACCTCATAAAATCAGCCTTAGCGGAATAATCTGAAGCGCCACCGAGGGCGCGCGCTGTTCCTGCAGCTCGCGTTCAAACTGGCTGGCATCCAGATCCTTGTGCACCGCGATTCGCGTGATGAACGCGTGGCAGGCTATGCCGCTCTCGGTGTGGCCTTCCCAGAGGCGCGCCGGCACGTCGACACCGTCCACAACCAGCGACACCACTTTATCCGTCGATTCGAGCATAACTTTCATCGGTAAGCCTCCGGAATCTCGTAGGGTGTGAAAGCGGGGTTGGTCAAGTTCATTTCGTTTGCTAACTGGATCCACTCCCAGAACAGTTTCTCTTCACCGGCCGCCTTTGCAGCACCGGCAGCGTAGCCCATCAGCATCAGCAACCGCTCCCAGTCGCCGATGGACATTTGCAGGATGATCTCGTCATTCTGCCGTTGGTACGTAATCATCGTTCACCTCCCGGTAACAGCCTCACGTTTCGCGCACGCTGGATCCCACCTCCGCAAGCAATCACCAGGCGCCGCGGCTGCAGCACCTTCCTCGCCCAGTCCCTGGCCCATACTTCACTCGTTGGGTAGTTCGCCAGGATCCACCGCGCCGCTCGCTTGTGCAGCACCCGCGCGCGCGCCTCCAGCATGCGAGGCAAGTCCTCGGGTAGGTGGTACAGGCCATATCCGCAGAACGGTGGCCACACATCCACCGGGTTATCATAGACGTAGGTTTGTGGTTTGCCATCGGTGGCCGGTTGGATCTGTGAACCCAGCCGGCCTTCACTCTCGCCACTCATAGCCCCATCCCCCTTCGGTAGTCGTTCTCGAGCTCGTGCAGGTGCGAAAGCATCGCGAGATCTTCCTTCGCCGCCTTTACTTTTGGCTCAAGTATGCGGAGTTGCCGGCGCATCCACCAGCGACGGACCCGCGGCAAGATGTCGAGCTCGAAGAAAAGCACGCAGAGCCCGCCCATCAGACCCCAGAAGAAATACTTCAGATAGCCCATATACCACTCTCGTCTCCTTTCTCCGGATCATACGCTTCCGGCATCCATGGATCGCTAGGCTGCACCTGCCTCACCAGTGACAGGACCGCAGTATGGTGACGATCGAGCCAGCGTCCAATCTGGGGGAAGGAATAGCCCCAGTTCCTCAAGCGCACGCACACACGCCGGCGGGCAGCTACCACTGTGGCGATCTGTGAACGGGAAAGGATGTCTGCCACTGTGACCTCGTCGTTACAGGCCTCTTCTATGGCCAGCATAACTCTGGGTGGAAGTCTGTACTTCTCCATTGTGAACCTCGAATATCTGTCTTATGATTTGGAGTGCCGGCTTGATCACCGGCATCTTTTGCGGTCAGGGGCGGGTGCCTGTAACGCCCGCCTCTCCGCAAGCCTTTACAGGAGGTTTTGTGAAACCTGAGAGCGCGAAACCATCGAAACGCCACATGGTTCCAATCGATGCGCGGAACACACAAGAGCGTACTTTTAACTGGTTGCTCACCATGCTCGTCGCGTGCGTCGAGTTGGGAGATGCCCCGCTGACACGTCGCTATTCTTGCGCGCTGGAAGCAATGTACTCCGAGGCGCTTAGGCTGAAGAAGTAGAAGTAGATTCACCGGAAACACCCTCCCCTTTTCGCATCTCATCCACCAACAGATTAATGGCGATGCGATCGAGCAGTTCCTTCTTCTGGTCGCCACTCTGCCAGTTGAAGGTCTTCAGGAGCTGCGGATCCGCATTCAGCCGGGCCCGCGCTTTCAGCAGCAGTTTGGCCTTGTCTGCCAAAGCCATCTTCGAGTACTTCTTCTCGGCCGCCACCATGATCTCCGCCTCCAGCTTCAGAGCAGCTTCGTTCTCAGCGAACCGCTTATCCCGCCGGGCGATCGCCTCCCGGTCCTCCTGGGTCCGACGCGCGCGTTCTGGCGCCTCCCGCACCCAGTCCACCGCCCAATCGTAGACCAGGGGAATGTAGCGATCGCGCGGGTTTTTCGCGACCGAATGCGTAGGCCGCGGCAGGGTGCCCATGCCCGGGGGCAAGGCGCCCAGCTTCACGCCAACGTGGAATACAAACGCTTCCACCTCCTCCGCCGGCACAACGGACAGAACACGCCGCGCCCAAATGTCATCTCCCTTGTTTTCCGGAGTCACAAGCGGAGTTCCGAATCGCGCGTGCGGGAAGCGATTTTGATACTCGCGCATTTTGGTGAAGAGCAGATCGTATCCTGCCTGCTGTTCGGGGCTGAGTGGCTCAGGTTCGGGCGGTATGACTGCAGGCTGGAGGTTGGCCGCCTCTCTTTGTTCAACAGGAGGGGTTTTACGCGGCCTCTGCGTGGGTGCAGAGCCGCTCGCTCGCTCTAAACTTCTGGGTTTTTCTGAGTCCCTCTGACCAATAAGGATAGCGGCCTCAGAATCGGCTGTACTCACTTTCTCGCTTACTCCGTACTCACTTGGTTCGCTACTCTGTACTGACTCAGATGCGGTCTGTACAGACCTCTTAGTCGCCGCCTCGGCGAGCACGGGCAGCAGCGCCGGCGCGTACACGGTCTGGACAAGCTCCTGGCGCTCGGCATAGGCCGCAGCATGACCGTTCTTGAACGTGTGCTCCTGCCGATTTACCTTGACACCCCTCGCCGTCCATCTGTTATCCTCTCTCTGAGTGATGAACAGCCGAAAGGTAGCGACGACGTCGGCTTGCAGGGTGTTGGCCAGCTCACGCTCGGCCTTTTCCTCAGCCACCAGCGATTCGATCTCGTTTTTCGGCCGGTCTTTTATTTGCTTCCAGATAAAGGCTCCGAAGAGGTCTGTACAGACCTTTTCGTTCGTGTAATCTTCGCCTTCTTTGGGAAGCTCTGGCTTACCGGCCTCCTCCTCGGCCCGCTTGAGGTCCACGGCGCCGTAAAAGTATAACCGGCGTTGCCCGCGATACTTGTTGCCTTTTTGGGCAGACCTATTCCCCCAGAGTCCCATCCGGCAGCCAAGCCGCCACGCGCGCCGCACGTTCGCCTCATCCATGTCGAGATCCGCGCTCGCGTTCTCAAGGTGAAGCTCGTAGCCTTCCTGGTCCACGGCATACGGTGACAGAATCGGCCAGTGGCAGGTATGTGCCACCATCCATGACCATAGCCGGATCACTTCGGGCCAGTGCTTCAGGCGCTGCCATTTATGTTGATCGGGCGGTAGCGGATCGAACCTGGGCGCTCCCATGGCCCTCATGCATGCCATGTTGTCGGACAAGCTGATCTTCTTGGGCGTCGACGCCGCCGCGGCCTTCCCTGATGTCTGTGTTTCTGGATCCATTTACAAAAGCCTTTCCGCCAGATGCGCGTAAAAACACGCCCCCGGCTCAAAAATTCACCTATCTGTGGTTGGAAAAAGCGGCTGGAGTTGGGATATCCTGAAGATGTCGATCAAACCCAGACGCTGTTACGCTTTCGCTGAGAGCCGCCGGCCAAAGTGACACTCAGCCAAAAGACCCAATTTCTGGGGGAGGTCGAGCCTGTGGCATGGCACACGCTAGAATGGGAATTCTTCCGCGTAGCCCCCCTCTTCTAGAACCAGTACCTGACTGCTTACGGTACCGGACTATCCAACATGGCGAGCTGCCTGTCGTACCTATGGAGGCATGCTCGATTCGTTGCTGCTGCTCGAAAGCGCCCGCTTGCAGAGCCTGACACACGCCCCAGGAACCCTCAAGGCCTATCGATCGGGCTGGACGCTGTTCCAGTCCTGGTGCGCCGGAACATTGCGACAGAGCGCTCCTGCCAGCCAGGAAACCGTATTGCTCTACCTCACCGACATCCTGCAGCTCGGGAGTGTCGGCACCGCGAACCAGCGAGCCTGCGCCATCAATTACCATCACCAGCAGGCAGGCTACGATCCGCCGGCAGGTCCCGCGGTCCATGCCCTGCTGCGTGGGGCCCGGCGCGATCGAGACGAGCGCCCGCAACCTAAGCTCGTTATCCCGGTCGACCTGCTCCGCCAAATCTGCAACGCGACTTATGCAGGCATTTCGCCGCGCGAGGTCCGCGATCACGCCATGATCACGCTCGGCTTCTCGAGCGCACTGAGACGATCGAACCTGGCGGCGCTCGAGCTGGCTGATGTCCACCTCGAGGTGGCGGGCCTGGTGCTGCGCATCTCGAGAGAGAAGACGGACCAGCTCGGAGCAGGCCGGCATATTGGAGTGGCCCGAGGCTTGCACGCCGAGACTTGCCCGTTGCGTGCCATCGAGAGGTGGCTTGTCATCCGGGGCGGAGAGCCAGGTGCCCTGTTCGTGCCGGTCCGCGGCGCCATTCGCACCATGCATGCGGAAAGCGTCTGTCTCGCGGTGAAGCGAGGGCTGCGCCTGGCCGGCATCGATCCCGCTCTCTACGGAGCGCACAGCCTGCGGGCCGGCTTCGTGACCACCGCCGCGGAGAATGGCGTGCATCCGCTGGTGATCGCAGCTCAGACCGGGCACAAGAGCCTGGATAGTTTGAAGCCTTACTTCAGGTCGCGAGACATTTTCCGTGCGTCGGCAGCCGTCGGCCTGTAGGTGTGGCCATCGGGCAATGTGCCTATTGCCGGTGTGTGAGCGAGATTGATAATCTGGCATTGCGGCCGACACCTCGGCAGCGTTTCACATGGGCGCGGATGCTTAGAACCTCTGCGCCCAATTTCACAAAGCCCGCATATCTTTCGGGCACATCAACAAATCTTTGGGTTAAAGGTGAGACTGACAGGCGAGGTAGTGCTTGAGGTGCGAGGTCAGCGGCGCTATAGTTACTCATCATCAGTGGACCTGCCTGTCAGGTCTTCGATGTAGGGGGCGGGACGTGTTATAGACGCCCCGCTCCCGCTTTGTCCCGTATCACCGGACTGTGAATCGACAGTGATATCGTACCTATCCCCAGCGGAAATTTCCACCGGGATTCTTACCCCCCGACTTGTTTGTTGGTTTGTTCAGCACTTCCCCCCGCAAAGAGGCGTCGGCAGGGGGTGGCGCGCAGTTTGCGGCAACGCGCCGGGGTCCCCCCAATCCGACTTACCAGACAAACAAGAATAAGCGCAGTGCGCCGCGGGAGTCAATATTTATCGTGAGTGTGGCAAAAAGCAGGCGTCGCGAAACGAATAGACAGTAGCGGCGCCGTCCCGGTGCATCCGCATCAACCGACCGAGGGCCATACCTCAACCCAACGTGGATCGCGCCGCTTAGACCCCCGCGACACTCTGCGCCGGCTCTCCGACGTCCGACGGCTGCGGCAATTCCGCAGGTTCCGGACCAGCCAGGATCGCAACGGCACGCTGCCAGGCGGCCGCCCAGATTGTAGCCGCCCGATCGAGCACCTCGTCGTCGGTCAGGCCCGGGTGGCCAGTTGAGTCGAGCCGCTCATACGCGAGCTGTTGCCGGGCAAATGGGCATGCCTGGATAAGGTCGGACGCGAGAATTTGAGGTTCCATATCACCTGCGAGTATGGCACAGCTGTGCCACAACGTAGAGCAGGGGAATAGGGCCGACAAGGAGGTGCCGAGACAACGCTATGTAGTCCCAGCGGGCATTCGGCCCCACAAACGGACAAGGCCCGACGGGGTGCGTTTAAGCCCTGTCAGGCCCAATCTCTCTCTTCGGAATTGAAACCTCTTAATCTTCCCACTTGTTGCCCGTGGTGTCGAGCCACCGCTCCTCTGCAACCGCTCTGAACTGCGGGAACTGCACCAGGAACATCTGCATCCTGTCGGCCGGCAGGTTGTCATCCAGCAGAATTGCGAGCACGGTCACGGCTTCGATCTCGTTCATAATTCCTCAGCTCATTCATGACGCGCCAGGCCCAGTGAGGCCCGCGGAACAGCGCGCCCCATGGTGCTCTCCACAGACCTACGCGGTGCTGCGTCCAACCGGCCGCCTGCAGATCCCTGATTCGCTGCCTGACTGTCACCTTGTCGCAGATTTTACAGTAAATTCCTGATGGTGGAGGCGTGCCACTTGCCGCGGACCACTCGACCACCGCGGCGCCGGCCCTTTGTGGGAACGCCTTCACTGTTCAGGGTCGCCGCAATCTTCGCGAACGTCATCCCGCGGCCGCGCATCCAGCGCATACGCGTGAGAATTTTCTGTTCCTTCAGCTCCGGAACCAGGCGCCGGCCCACCATCACCTTCCCAGGTTGCGCCCGGCCGGCCAGGCGCATGCCAAATGCGACGTGATTGTAGGGCAGGTTGTTGGCTTTTTTGTATTGGAGGACGGCCGAGGTCCGCTCCGAAATCGCCTCGCGTTCCCATTGCGCCACCGACGTCATGATGTTTACGATCATGCGCCCAGCCGCGGATCCCGTGTCCATCCACGTCTCGTTCACCGACACCAGCGTTGCGTTCTTGCGGTCCATCCAGGTCAGCAGCTCCCCCAGGTCGACCACCGATCGCGTGAGCCGATCCAGTTTCGCCACGATGATGCGGTTGGCCTCGCCATGCTCGATGAGCCACTGGGCCTCGAGGATGCCCGCGCGCTCGTGTATCGAGCCCTCCTTGGCGCTTTCCTTGTCGGTGATGATCTTGACCAGCTTGCAGCCCTGCAGCGCAGCCAGGCCGCGGATCCGCTCAGCCTGGACCGCGGGAGACATCTCCTGCAGGCCAGTCGATACGCGCACGTAGCCGATGGCCAGCACCTTCGCCGGCGCCGGCGCCTTCTCCTTCTTCCGCTTGAGCCTCACGCGGTTCGTTCCCGCTGCAATCGAACCCAGTCGACGGCCTCCACCAGCGAGGCAAGTTTCACGGTCTCATTGCGCTTGAGATCGGTGAGCAGCCACGGCCAGTCCGGATCCGCTGTTCGCTCGATGCGGACCTCGCCGGCCGACTCCAGCAGCTCGCCGGTTATCGCTCGCACGCCCATGACGCCGAGCTGCGCGTAACTGTCGTTGCTCAAGCGTTTCGTTTTTTTCGCCATCGAAACCCCCAGCCCGGGTGTCTACTTTTGTCGCATTTCGTCGCAATCGTGCGGAACGTTGCGCGCCGAAACACACCCAAAACCAGGGTACCGCGCGCGCGCTTGTATTTCGCCACGCTTGTATTTGAGGTTTTATAGCGCGGGACCGTCGTCTTTGCTATTGAGCGAATGCAGAATCAGGTCCAGCGTCGACTTCACCCGCTCTAATACGAGCAGCACCAGCACCAGCAACCCCATCACGCCCATCTCTCCCCAGAAGACCCAATCCGTCACTTAGACCACCTCGCCTTCGCCGCCTTCTTGGCGATCTCCGTTCGCCGGCGTTGGCTGAGCGATGCCGCCCTGGCAAGCCCGCCAACGTTGCCGCCGATGCGCCCGATCTCCGACATCTCGCCTGGCGCCGCCTTCGCTGCCCGCTTTTTTCCCAATGCCACCGCGGCAGGGTCTGATTTCTTTTTCATGTCGCCAAGCATAGCAAGCTTAACCAGCGGTGATCATTTCACTGCGCCCGACAGGCCTGAGGGCGCTTGGGGCGCTTGAAAGGGCACAATGCAGACTACCTCGGGAGTCCCAGATTCCCCGCCTGCGTTGAATGCCGTCACGATGTAGTAGTAGGTGCCGCCGGCGACTACCGTTGTGTCCAGGTACGTGCCGGTGGCGCCGATCGGTACTGTCGCAATCGTGGTGTAAGGCCCGCCCGTGATGTTCGCGCGCTGGACGTGAAAGCCCGTGGCCGCGTCTTTTGTCCCCTGCGCCCAGTTCCAGCTCAGTGAAACCGAGGGATGAGGTTGCTGGGCGAAAGCCGCGGCCGCCAGCAGGACCGCAATCAAACAGAGTCTCATTCCTCAATTGTCAGTCCCAGCGATCGCGCCAGTGCAGCAGGCAGAAATCCACCTCGCCGCCCTGCTTCATCCCGTGTTCAGAGCAAAACGGCATATTGCAGTCATTGCCGTTCGGGTGCTTGTGATCGCACAACGCTACGGCCGGCGCCCGGCAGACGCTGCACTTTGACATCACCCCGCGGCGGCCGCCGCAGACGATCGCGGTTGTGCCGTTCGCAAATTTTACTGTTTCGCACCTCATACTTCAAGATTATCGTTGCTTTATCACCGCTGGTCAAGCATAATAATAGGTATGACGACCACCAAGCTTACCGCAATCCAACGCCGCTGGATCAGCGCGACTCTCGCCAATGATGAAACCTCGACCGACGAACAACTGGTCGAGTACTTCGTTGAAAACGGCCTCTCTGAAGAGCAGGCCAAGGCGATCGTGTCAAAGCGCGCCGGCGCCCTGAACCAAATCACCTGGAGGCTGAAGTAAATGTTCAACAAGACGTTCCAAGTCGAGAAAAAGGGGAAGCTGCAATGGGTTGTGATTCGGCAGGCACCGCATGACCCGCAGTACAAGGTTGGCAGCCACATCCCGGGCTACGGCAAGGTCGTAGCGGTCAGGGCCTCCTAATGCTCAGCAACCGCGCTCTCTACTTCGCAGTGCATGGCCGGCCGGCGCCCAGGAAAGCACCGCGGCGCCGCACCGGGCGCGGACCAGCCCGCAATTGGAAGTACAGGGGCTGGGTCCGGACCCTGCCCTGCGCCTGCCACATAGTCGAGATGGAGCTCGGCGAGGCCGGCGCCTGGTCGCCCTGTTTCGGCGCCGTGCAGGCTGCTCACACGGTCAACAACGGGCGCGGTAGCAAAGGGTCCGACTACTCGTGCGTCCCTCTCTGCGCCTATCACCACCAGGAATACGATAACGGTCTGCGTTCGAAGGATCTATTCGAGGCAGACCACAATATCAGCATGGCGGGCCTCGTAGCCCGCCTTAACCACGAGTGGTTCGCCCACTCCCGGGAGATGAAATGAACCGCGATCGCAACAACGCCGTTGAACTGCTCCAGCATTACCTCGGTCTTGGCATGGGCAAGCTAGACGCGGATAATGCCATCGAGATCGAGCAGATTGTCGACTCCATCATCGAAGCCGCTGCCACCGTTGCCATCGAGCGACTCCGTCAGGAGGCCAAACGATGAACAACACTATGAAGACCGTGGACGGCCACACTGCCGTCATCAGCAGCATCGGGACCGACGGCCGGATATACGGTTCGATCCCCGGTCAACTCACGTCAACCTGGTGGCATGCCGATGGTCGCCATAACCTGTATCCCAATTTCAACCTGGAGGTTTCCCGATGAAAAGCGCGATCATCAGACTCACGCCCGAGGTTCCTGTCGACATGACGCTCGCCTACACCGAGGGCAAGCCAGTCGGCCGCGGACAGATGATGTTCTCCACCGTCGACGGCCGCGTCCTGTACGTTCCGGAGCCGGCCGGCCGGGAGATTCAACGCAAGTTTTTCGCTCTCGGAATTCGGGCCGGCGATCGCGTGCTGATCCGGCAGACCGCGGAGTATGGCAGCGAAGGCCGACAAGTGTCCTGGGAAGTCTACAGGGCCAAAGTGGGGGTTGGGGTCCAGTCGGATGGCACGTTCGTGGTGGCGGCCCAGCCAGGGGCCAAGGAGGCGGCCACGGCAGTAGCCGCCCCTGGTGCGCCCATTCGTAAAGACGCTCCCTCGACCATCACATCACAAAATAATAGCTCACCACTTGCCCACTCCGGACTCGCTAACCGCCTGCGCGACGAAACTAACATGCTGGTGGCCGTCCTCGCGTCCTGCAGGAGTTACGCCCGATCTACCCATGGCGAGCTGATCGCCGACGATGACGTCTGCAGCCTCCTGGCTGCCGTCTATGCTAGGGAGAGGAAGTAAGTCATGCCTCGATTCGGCGTCGTCGCCCTGGCCATCTTTCGCTGGCAGTATCGCCATCCTGAAGCCGCTCACACCCTGCGCCGCGCACTCGCTGTTGTGCTGCTCGTTCTCGGCCTGTCCTCGATCGGCTGTGCCGTCGTATTCATGCTGCGATCGGTACACTAGCCATATGGATGCACGGGAAACCGCCGCCAAGCTCCTCTCTCTCCAGATGAAGGAGAGGATGAAACTACACGAGCTATTGCCGGTCGCCAGAGCCGCGGCTAACCAAATGTCCGATGCCGGTCTGAAAGCCGGCGCCGCGGCTCTCAATCAGTTGATCTTCGAAATCGATGGGATCGAACAAGAGGCGCGCGATCTGATAGACAAGGATCCCATCGGCGCATTGCGCAGCCTCGACTTCCTAATCAAGCAGGGTTTATGACCGTCGACCTCGACGAAGAGCAACGGCAAATGATCTTACTTGCTCTCGCGGAATTGTCCCTGCGCCGCCCGGGCTGGCATGCAGCCCTCGGTGACATGGCCTCTCAGTTTTGCGGCCGCGAGATGTACGACGCGTTCCGGAAGACGAGCGACGACATCGTTCCGCCGATCCCGTTCAACCCGGCGCTTTTGAGTTCGCGCGATCGCCACCAGATTCTCGACTCGCTCATGGCATGCTGGATGCTTGATTGCTGCCCGCGAGACTACCACGCTCTGAAAGCCGGCCACCCGCCAAAGCTGTTTTCCAATTCGTTCATCTCCGAGCTTATGGAGTGGCCTTACCAGCAGGTCCTCAAAGAGGAAGGAAGGAGGTAGTGGTTACCTGTTCTGGAACAGTCGGCACCGAACTCATCGGGCAAGGCCCGGCCGCCGGCCGTTGATTCAGGCTGCTAGGACGCGCGAGGGGGAATCTACCCTTTCGCCATCGGACGTCTCCTCGCGCGTTTTTTCACTGATCGAATAGCTTTAGCGCTGCACGCCGCGCGCGATCGTACCTCTTCCTGTCGAGCACTCCGAGTTGTGGTCTGCACTCTTCCACTTCACGCGCCCCCTTGGGACATCCGAGATACTTCCGATAGAACAGATTCCACTCGACGTTGAAATCCGCAGCTCTACGTGAGAAGGCGTCTTCCGACGTCGAGGCCGCGACTGCCAGCCCGATTACTAGCAGGATCGCGGCAATCCTCATCTATCCGAACCAGTACCCAGCCGGCATCGGTCCCACATCCGCCAATACAGGAGGCTGAGGCGGAGGCGGGATCGGCAGATTCAACGCGCGGTACTGGCTCGCGTTTGCCACCCAGTTCTGCCACGCCTGCATGTAAATCTGGACCTTGGCTGCATTCTCCCTGGTGAGTTCTCCGATGTACCAGTAGTTCATCCTGCATTCGTGCTGGTGCTTGTACATCAGATCGTCTCGGGAATCGGGCGCGGTTGCGAGGGCGATATCATCCGCCGTCATCAGCGTGATTTTTGCTACTGGGATAGGCGGGGTCATGACGGGGATCGGAACCGGCGCGGGCGGTGGCGCGAACAGAGATGCGAAGGCTGATTGCGCCTGGGCGATGCTGCTTGTCATTGGCGAAATCGCCTGGGTAGTCGGCGAAATGGAAACGTTGCCGGGTACTGCTGTAGTCGTCGCTTCGAACATAGATTCCTCCTGTTGCCGGGCATGTCCCAGCTCAATAAACTCCAGACCGAGACCTCATCGTCGTCTTCACAGTCGTCGTAAAATATCTGCGACATATGCTTAACCAGCCGCGTTATAATAACCACTGAGGGAGGCCTGACATGCGAATGACAACTGATCAAGACCTGCTCGAGCGTCAACGTTTCGAGCTCGCCATGGTCCGTCAACGGAATGAGTTGATGCGCGCCGGCAAAACCGCGACTTTCGGCGAACTGTTGAAACTCGCGCAGGCCGACATGGATGCCAGCAAACTGCGCGTTCAACAGCAACTCGCGCGCGAAAAAGCGGACCCGTTTCACGCGGCTGCGGATTCGGTTCGAGAGCGTTTCGGTGTGACTGGTCCCGCACTGGAAGACTAACGCTCCTTCCCCAGGCTCTGCAGTAACCGTTCGGTTCCCTGCGATCGCTTGAAGCTTTTTACCGACAGTCCGAGGCGCCGGTAGAGATCCTGTTCGTAGTGCCATAGGCCTGATTGCGCTTCGTTGCGGGTGATCCCAAATTCATCCGCCAACTTCGCATCAGTATCCATAAACACCTGACGATCGGAAATCTTTTGCGGCGCCTCGATCATCTTTCCCGTGTCGTTGAACATGTAGCCGAGCCGCCTTTGGTTCGCACGCGTTGCCCACAGGTCAACGGTCGTCGCCTCCTGCGGGATCCCCATCAGGTCGTAGAAGTATCGCCCCACTTTCGGCCCCAGAATGAGGTTGCCGAAACCCATGTTTTCCCGCCGGCCGCCCACTGACTTGTTGATCTTGCGAAGTTCCCCGATCGTATGCTCGTCGAGTAGATACTTCACCAGCTCCTGCTCGCCCCTTTCGCCACCACCGAACAGATCCAGGTAACCCTGAATCTTTTTGAGCGCTTTCGTCGCACCTTGCGAGGGCCACGCCTTTCCGGAATCCTGGTAGATCTGAATTCTGCCGCTATCGCGGTACTTGCCGTACACCTGGCCGCCGTAGAACGCTTCCTGGTTGGGCTTTTGCCCTGGTGACAATGCAGCAGAGAAGACTTTCTGAATCGCGTGCTTGCTCGAGTCAGTCGCCAGTTCCGGATAAGCTTTCGCCATATCCTTGTCTGCGATCGCAGTGTCCCGGGTGTAGAAGTCCAGGTTTGGTTCCGGCTGCCGCATCTGGTCTTCGAGCTCAGTGCGCGCATAGCGCAGCACGCGCCGGAATTTTACCGATGGCGGCGCATCCGGATCGATCGCGCCCTGGTATTTCTTGACCTGGTTTTCCAGGTAGTGCACCACCGCGCCGGTCAGGATCTTTGGTTCTCCCTTCTCACGCGTGAACGGCTTTACTTCTTCCAGCTTGGTGCCCAGCTTCCAACTCTTCGACGGGAACGACCCCTCTTCATCGCCCAGGAAATTCCGCAGGCGATCGAGCAGGCCGTTGCCCGGGCTCGAGCCCGGCATTTGAGGGATTTCCTGAACGTCGGAACGACCGTCCTCCCCAACCATGCCCATGATGCGTGTGGCGTCTAAGGCGGCCGCTCCGGGGCTCGCAGACTTCAGGCCGCCGGTGAGCAGTTTTACTCCCCGCGGGTCGAACATCAATTTGGCCGCAGCATACCCTCCGAGCAGCCAGGCTGCGCCGGAAATAGGGTTATGGATCATCAGCAGGCCTCCCGGGATAAGCGAGCCTACGACCGCTGTGCCGCTGGGGTTCGGGTTTTCGGCGACCATGGCGGCGCCCTGGAAAAAGTTGTCCAAATTGCCTCGCAGCTCCTCGCTAGGGAACAGGATCTTCTTGGTTTCTGGTCCGAGATCCTGCCACTTCTGGAACAGCGATCGCGCGCGCCCAAAGCCGCCCTCTTCCTGCGCCCTGTCGAAGAGTTGCTGCACGTATGCGCGGCCGACCCTCGGCATCGTTTCCGGCGCCTGGTCCGCGATCTTGCGTAAGAAGTCGATGCCGGTGTCGTTCTTCCAGGTCAGTTTCTGGAACGTCTGAACCGGTTCATCGCGGAGCTGCTCAGCCAAGTCTGCGATCTCCATCTTGCCGGCGTGCGCCGCCCGCCCCGCCTGCAGGCCGCCGAGCGCATCCTCGCCCGTTGAAGCGACCGAGGCGTCGATGTTTTCCTGTAGCTGGGGGATCAGATTCGCGCCGATCCCCTGGCTGACAGTCCGCACACCGCTTTTGTTATCGGTGCGCGCCATCGTCTTCAGCCCCGAGAGGCCTCGCTCCGCCTGCCAGGCCGGGATGAAATCGTCGCCTTCCAAAATCTTTTTCAATGCCTGATAGCCCGCGGAGCTCGCGCGATCGCTGGCCGGCATCCACTGCATTTCGTCGAAGACCGGCTGCGCAAGGTACTTGATGTCGCGAACATCCACCGGCATATTGACCTGGCCCATGACCTGCGAGCCGTCGTCGGCGATCCGCAGCGGGAGCTCGTAGGTGTGGTCGGGATTATCCCGTGCCGCCCAGGCGCGTTGGTAGCCTTCGTCTGCCTGGTCGCCGAGGTTCTCGATCGACTTTCCCAGTGCTGCGGGAACCGCGGCGCCGGCTGACTCCGGAGTCTCTGGCAGGGGCGAGGCTTTCTCGGCGAGCCTGCCGCTCAAATCCTGCAGGCCCGTCTCGGTAGCGCGCTGCGCGGCCATTGCCGTCGACGCTCCGAGGGGCTGGTTCTGCGCCAGAGCCTGCGCACCCTTCAGGAATTTGTTCCCGGTTCGCGTGCCGGCATTCACCGGTACGCCCTCGCTCTCGAGATAGTCCACGCCGGCCTGCTGCTTGGGGTTCAACTGGCTCTTGATCAGCCCACCGCCATCGCTGGGAGGGGCGACAGGGGCCTCAGGCGGGGCGCCAGGACCACCGGGAACCTCTGGCGTTACCCCGGGACCGATCACCCGCTTTGCGAGCCTGTTGATGGGCGCAGCGGCCGCCACCTGGCCAACCAGTCCAGTTGCCTGACCCAATCCCCGAGCGACCTGCGGCGGCTGCTCTGGGCGCGTTATATTGCCCTTGTTGTCGAATTCAGGAGGCGCCCCGGCGATCGTTTCCGCTGCCGACGCCGCGGCCGGCCCGACGCCCGGCAACAGGGTCGCTGCTCCATAGCCCACACCCTCGGTGTATCTTCCCTTCTTGAATGCGTCGACCGCTTTTGCCCCGGTGTCGATGTGAGATTTGACGACATCGGTGATCAGCGGGCCCAGTGGACCGGCCACCAACCGCGCGATCTTACCGCGCATGTCTTCCGGTGGCATCGCGATACGCTGCGCCATGCCGCCCAGGCTCTTTGCGGTGTCGACAATCAGACCTTTGCCAAACTCGGCGATTGAGTCGAGCACGTCAGAACCAACGCTCTTCTGTGGAGTGCTCGCCAGGTGCTGGATGATGTCCGGTTTCGAATAGCCCGCTTTTACTGCGCCCGCGACATCGAACTTTCGCGTGTCTGTGAGATGCGACAGGATCTCATCGTCGCTGTAGCCGGCTTTCCGCGCGCCGTTCACATCGAAATCGGCCATCTACTTTGCCTCGAAGGAACTGAGGGGAGGCCTGGTGCCAGTGCCCGCGCCTGCTGCTGCTGGAGCTGTTGCGGCGCCCTCTGCTGGTGCGGTCCTGTTTTCGAGATACGTCCCGCGCGTCACGGCCTGGCGCCGGTATCCGATGATGGCTTGCACTTCCTCAAGTGCGGTTGCGATCGCTTTCGGGGAGTCGGTGTCTTTCAGGAGGTTCTGTGCCTGAGTCAGTTTCGCGTCGCTCACTCCGCTGCCGGTGCCGCCTCCCTGGATGATTTTTCCGATCTCGTCTCCCACCAGCGTGGCGTCGGTCTGGAACCGTTTCAGGTCAACCGAGTTGAATTGGTTCTTACCCAGCTTCACCAGGCTGTTGATGGATCGAACGTTTCCCTGTGCCAGCTTGTTTGCCGCGTCCTGCATCCGCGGGATGGAATTCAAAGCGCTGTCCATCAGCCGCACAGTGTTCTGTAAGCCGGGGCTTTTCGAGTAGTTGTAATCCGCGTCCGCCTGCGCCCAATTGAAGTGCGGATCCGTCTTGTGTATTTCCCGCTCGATCATCGTGCCGAGCGAGCCATTGCCGCGGCCGCGAATTTCCGAAAGCTGCGAGGGTGCGAGTTCATGATTTCGGATCTGCTCCGCCATCCTCGCCGCGTCTTCCTGGGTCGGCATCTGGCCAAGCTGGATCTGCTTCATCGTGTTGGCCAGGTCCCGGGTCGCGTTGGCAGACGCTTTACTGGCCAAGGTGGCCTCGCGGATTTCCGGATCGGCGTTAGCTTGCTTGAACTGTGACAGGGCCTTTTCAACTTCGCTGATGTCCAGGTCTGCCGGTTTCTTCCCGAGACTCGCGGCGAACTTCGGCAGGTAGACGGTTCCGAATTCTCCCGTTGGAACGGGAGGCCCACCGGAGGCGATTACCCGAGGTGCGGAACTTCCTGCGGAGCTGCCGGGCGCGGCCGGTGCGGGAGCTGCTGCCGGCGCGCCTCCCCCGGCTTGCTGCAGGTCCTGAAATTCGTTCGGCGCATACTGCGGCGCCTGCGGTTGCGCTGCACCAGGCAGAATACTCCCCTGGCTGAGTCGCGACTCGCCCGGCTTCAGTGTGAACTGATCGCCATTGCGGATTTTCTGGTACGCCTCGATCAGCCCCGGCAGTTCGCCTTTCGGGATTGGGCTTCCCTGCGGATAGCCGAGCACTTCCAGGCCGGCCGGCGCCGCGACTGTGAGCCCTGGAGTCGAGAGCACTCGCCGGCGCAACTCCATGGTGATGTCTTGCTGCGCGGTGGCCTCTCCTCTCATCAGTTGCGTTTTCGATTGCAGTTCGCGCGAGGTGGCCAGTTGCTGCTGCTCTTCCGGCGTGGGCATCTCGTACTGCTTGCTCTGCCCCTGGCTATTCTTCAGCGTGGCGACAAAGCGCCCATTGCCGCCGGCTTTGCGCAGAATCCCGCCGACAGGTTGCGATCCCGGGGTCATCACACCCGGCTCCGGAGACTGCATCGCGGGCACGGTCGAGCCCGGCTCTTCCACCATGCCGTTCTGCACCGGCCGGGCGCCGCGGCCGACGAGCGCTTCTTCGTTCATGATGTCCTGCACACTCATCTGCTGGTTGTGCAAGGCCTGATTTGTCAGGAAGGCCTGATGCTCATCGGCCTGCCTCTGCATCGCGTGGTGGAGCGAGTAAGCCTGCAGCATGCCGTCTACAACGCTGCCCAGTGGATTGGTGACTGTGCTCATGGTGATTTATCCGAAATAGGAATCGCTACCGCCAGGCATCAGGCTGGGCGATCCGCCGCTGAAAGGTACCGGGTTGTAGGAGAAGCCCCCGCTGCCCCCGTAATCTCCACCGCCGCCACCGCTCCCGGGCTTCAGCAGGTTGTTGAACATCATCAGCGTGCTCATGTTCGACAATCCGTTACCCGCACTCATGAAAGCATTGCCAGCGGAAGTGTCAGGTGTGGTACCTGTGCTCGTGGTGCCGCGGTTGAGGCCCAGCAGTTGCGTTCCGAGTGATGCGCCTGCATTCTGGCGATCCACACCCATGGCCGCGATCTTGCCCTCGAGGTTCGATACGTCGCCGGCACGGGACATCGCCACCTTATACATTGAGTTGCCCATGTTGCCGCTCGAACCATAACCGCGGCGCGCCATCTGCGTAGCTACAGACTGAGGCAATGTGTCGTAGGTCTTGTTGATGTTGTCGAGGCCTGCGGTGCGGATCCCGCCCATGCTGGCCGTGGGATTCGCGATCGATGACTCACTGAAGTTTGCCAACTGCGACATCAACGCCTGCATCTCGGGCGAGAAGGTGGGGGTCGACGTCGACGTCGTGGTCTTTGGTTTGCCCGATAGCAGGCTGCCGACGATGCTCGACACTCCCCCGATCGCTGCTGGAATTGCAAATGGCACTGAAGTCCTCCCTATTAAGTCCGTATAACCAGATGTCTGTGGGCTTGCCGCTTACCAGCGTTTGCCCAACTAGTGTTCCTTCTCGTTTCGCCCCCAAATTGATCAGGAGCGAACCGATCGCGAGGTTGCCGGCCAGCGGATAAAACGACAGTTTTCCGACGCCGGTCGCGAACATCTCTGCGATCGCAATCTTGCAGGCCCGCACCGCGATACCGCGCGCCTGGTGCTCCGGTTTCAACAGCAGGTGCGCCGTGCCGAGCCAGGGCGTGATTTTCTCGAACGCGATCCACCCGCCGAGCTCTTCATCGGCGTAGATGGCCCAGGTCTTCAGCCGCTCCCAACCTTCGGCCGCCTTGAACATGAACTCTTCGAGCGTCTGTGGCGCGAAATCGTCGGCCACCTTTGCGCGGAACGTCGCACCCCATAACCAAATGCGTGGCAAGGCCTCGAACGGGAACGGGGAGCGGACGTCGATCTTCACACCCTCTGTATCGCCCGCCGAGGCCTCGGCGCTTAACTGCCCAGCCGCAAGGCGAACAGTTTGGTGTGCCCCACGACGATGCCGGACGCTCCCGTCGCTCCAGCCTGTTTGTTGCCGCGCAATTTAAGGATGTTGCCCGCCCCGACCCCCGACAATACCCAGATTTGAGACACCGTTGCCGTGGCTCCCGCCGGCCCGGTGTAGATCGCGAGAGCGGTTTGGAGTACTCCAGCCACGCTCAGTCCGCAGGTCAGAATTGCGCCGGCATCTCCCGCGCCCGAGACCGCAAAGTTCGAAATTGCGAGTACCACCCACGTGCCTGCGGCCACTGCGAAGGTTGCGCCCGGCACGTCGTTATAAGTTGTCGCCACCAGGGTGAGAGAGCCCGTCGCGATTGCGGAATGATAGCTCAGTGTGGGCGCGGTGCTGATCTCGACCCACTCCTGCTGATTTCCGACCGTCTGCACCTGGTAGAGCAGACCTGTGTCCGTTGCCGCGCCAAATGTTCCCACTGCCGTGCCGTTCGCGTCAGGTCGTTTCGCAGCCAGGAAGAAGACGCCGGGCGGATCCGGCTCGCCGGTGGCCGTGTTGCTTTGCGGGACCGAGCGGAAGCGATCGTTGAGCATTCGTAGCAGGTCGTCTGAAACGCCCTCGATCGGAGGCAGCGGAATAATCATGCCTGCACCCTCAGTACAAGAGAGAGCGGGGTTTCTGATTTGACCATCACGCCGCGTTTCGCGAATCCGTCAATGATCATTGACAGGTACCCGGCCGGATCGTTGGCGCCGTCTCCTTTGGGAGCCCAGGCGAAAATTGCCTGCTCGAGCGTTTCCCCTCGAGCTGCCTTCAGGCCAAGATCCCGCTCGAGGTTCCCCCATCCATGTGCGTCGGTATCGATCGTGCCGATCGCATTTGGATCCCCAGGATGCTGCGAATCTGGTGAATGCCTCAAATCCCCAGGGTTATGCCTCACTGTGGGAATGGCGCCCGGCTTGCCGAAGCCTTCTTCTTTTGCAATCAAGTAAGCGAGGAGTGTCATCTAGGCATCCACCTGCACGTCCACCCACTCCGGATTAGGCGGCGTAGGTTTGATTGCCATGGGCCGCGGATTCCAGTCTGTGGTTGGTGGGATTGCCATCTTGACCGGATTCCAGTCAGTGATCGGCGTGATGTCCATCTTGACCGGCGCCCACTCGCCCATCGGCGGGATTTCCATCTTGACCGGCGCCCACTCAGTCGTCGGAGGCAATGGCACTGCGTACCACTGCCACTGCGTACCCGGCAGTGTGCGCGCCCAGATCCGCGCGTTATAGATCCGCATAATCGAGCCAAAATACGGGACGATCTTCAGGTTGTAGAGGTGCCCCCGCGTCGTTGGCCGCATTCGGAAGCGAACCACCCGCCAGCTGGCCGCAACTATGCCGAACTCCTCGCGCACCGCCATCGCGTTGCCCGGCAGATCAGTCTGAAACGTGAGTTGTCCTCCGAGGGTCGACTCGTACTCGACGTCCAGCGCGCCAAAAATTGTGACCGCCTCCATTAAACGCCTACTGAGTGCGGCAGTGACTCAAAGAATTCGCCGAGTGCGCCATCCAGATAAACGCCGATTTCGCGCATCCAAATCACGCCCGAGCGCAACTGAGTGCCGCCAGATGCTGACGTCGCGAACGGGTCGACGCGCTCCTGATAGAGCGTGCCTTCAAGTGGGGCGCCGTTGGCATCTACCAACGGAAACGTGATCGTATTCGGGGTGTGGTCCGCGTTAGTGATCGGCATCGTCTTGCCGCCCGTGCGTTCTACCAGGTGGCCGCCGGGCATGTCGGTGAAAAACTTAAAGGTCGACGGGCCACTCGGCGAGACGTACTCGAGAGAGGCTTCTTTGAACTGCGCAACTTTGCGAAATGCCATATTTTTAAACTCCGATTGATGTCGGTTCCGGCTGCCAGAAGTCGCCGACGGCGCCATCGAGATACACACCGATCGGCAGCACTCGCACGCGCAAACCGTAAAGCTGAAAGTCGGTGGTGCTGTAGGCCGTGTAGCGCAGCAGCTTGCCGATGATGGGGCGAGTCAGGACGATGCGCTCTGATTGCCGGGTGGTGGTGCTCAGGATCGCCTCGAGTGCCGCGGCCGCCATCGCTCCGCCGCCACTGTCCGCATAAGGCTGGAAATTTCCGTTGCCACCTCTCGCGTCGACGTCGAGTTCCACCTGGTCAATCTGCTTGTGCCCCTGGATGCCGTGATCGGTTTCGTCGGTATCAAAGGTCTTGGCGTGGCGCGCCTCGTAGTAGAAGTGCACGATCAACGGCGAGTCGATCTGGCATCCCGTCGCCATGTTTCCGGTAATGCGGATTGACATGTTGTAGGCGCGGATGGGCTGACCTCGCAGCGCCACCACTGAGTAGCCGCTGGGATAAACCAGCGGGATGAGTTCTTTCGTTTTTACGGAGGAGGTGATGGTGCCCAACACGAACTCATCGGTTGCCGGCGCGCGGTTTTTGTTCGTCCGGATGGTGATGGTCAACGGCACGCCCCCGGTGAAGTGATCAATCACCAGGTCCGCGAAAGTTTTCTCGCGATCGGCCGAGCCCCCGTCGAGGTATGCGCTCTGGAACGCAGTCGCCGGGCTGCCGGCAGCGCCTGGCAACTGATAAATTCCGCTCTGCGAACCGAGCAGACCAGCACTCCCCTGCGCGTAGGCATTAAAGCCGCCCTGCATGGAGAACCAGCGATCGGACGGCATGTGCCAGATCACCGTTCGGGTGAACGTGACTTCCTTGTAACTCACCCACAGCCGGCCGTTTTCGTAGCCGAGGGCGCATACCGATGGCGTGGCTTCGGCGAGAAAATTCTCGGGCACGGCGCCGCCATGGAAAAGCGAATTGACCTTGGTCGAGATCGGGCGCGCCCAGTCGGTCAGAATGAAGACACCCTCATCTGAGCGGAAGAATTCGCCCACTGACGACGAATAGAACGCGCGCGGACCCACAATCCCCATTTCCGGAACCAACGGCTCGAGCCGTGCGTTCGCGTCGTCAAAATCGCCCACCTGCCGCCAGATCGATTTATCCCGGTAGATGATGAGCAGGCCTGGCTTCACACTCACGCCGAGGATTCCGTCCTTCGCGTCGGTGCCTACATCGACCCAGTCGCCGTCGTTTGGATTGGCGGCGCCGCGGAAAAAGCCCGGCTGCAGCGCTTGCGTATAGAAGAGGCGGTTCGGGTTCGCGTCGGTGTTTCCCACAACGATGCGGCCGTTGAAGGTCTGGTTCGCCATGATCTTCGCCGCCGGCGGCGCGTCGTGATCGCCCTGCATGATGATGCCGAGCTGCAGCATCTGGGTGTCGCTGTGGGTGTGCACTTCATCGCCGTAGTCGTCGACGTAAGTGCGCGCCAGGCCGAGCGGTCCATCCTCATTCAGCAGGTACGGCGTGCCGACAATCTCGCGGTAGATGTTCCAGCCGGTGGCAGTCGCCGGCGCGCCGGCCGGCTGAAAAATTCGTACGATCGCGCCGAGGGTGGCTGGCGCCGGCGTGATTGTTGCCACCGCCGACGGGTTGGTTTCGCCGAGCGTGGTCTGCCAGGTCACGTAGTACTGGTAGGGAGTATTGAGCAGCGCGCCCTGTAGCGGCGGGTTATTGGCCGCGACTACAAAGCCGGAACCAAATGGATAGTGCAGGCCTGCGCCAGTGTCTCCACCGTCTTCGAGGTTCGGCGCTGCCGGCGGCGCGATCGTCCAGTCACTCGTCGTTGCTCCATCGTCTTTGCGCTGATGCGCCCGGTTGATGATCCAGGTGAATCCCTGGTAAGAGATCATGCCGACTGGAAACGCGTCATAGTCAGCGTTCAGCAGCGTCACCCCGCGGTAGACGGACCCGGTCGTACTGTTGCCCAGGTAATAGGTGGTGCCCATCTGGCAAAGACTGTCGCCAAACACCGGCGCGGTGCCCGCGACAAAAGCTGCGACGGTCGACGCCTCAACCCGGCCGGCTGCTCCTGGCCACCATCCCTGCAGGTCGAGACAATCCCCTTCACTGACCTGGTCGCCCGGGGCAACAAGGTTTAGCCCGTTCGGCAGGATGCGGGCGGTCTCAAGTTTGTAAGCCATCAGAGCGCGCCCTTTCCGTAGTACGCCCGCATCGCCTGCTCGTATGCGTCGGCGAGGCCTCCGAGAGCCTGCGCCACATCGGGCATCTGCATCTCGCCCTCGCGCTGCCTTGCCCGCTCGAGCGTGCGCAGCAACAGGTAATCCCCAACCGCCGCGGGCATCGCGACCGAGGGCGCCGCCGGCGTCAGGTCCGGAGGGTGTTTGTGCATCACGATCTGCAGGTATCCCGCGTACTGCGGTGGCGGATAGATCGCGATGTAATGCAGGCCGCTGATGTTTCCCACCCAGCGCTGTGGTGTGCCGATCGCGGCCTCTTCCCAGCCTGGGTCGAGAGCCTCCATCTCGGCCACTGTCGACGGCCGCAACGTGGATCCGCTCGCCGCGGCGTAGATCGTCGCGATGTGCAGGCCGTCGAGCTCGTACGTGCTCTGACCCGACACCAGCAGGATGGTGCCATCGAAGGTGACCAACAGCAGGAAGCGACCGCCAATGTCATGCAACGCTTCTTCGGCGTAGTTGTAGAGCTCGCCGATCGTCCAGGGATTGAGCTCTGAGACGTTGCTGCAATTCAGGCACTCGAGCATCCAGGGGGTGAGGGTTGCGAAGTTCATGTCAGTTGATCCAGGTCAAGTTCGGCCGGCTGATGGTCATAGCCCTGCGCCAGGCTTCGCACCCGCACCTGCTCCCCGCGCTCTTTTGCGTCTTCCAAAAAACCTTTGATCAGTGCGGAGCCCGTTGTCATCTCCTGGCCGCCCTGGTTCATCCGCAGCCGGCCCTCGCCGTAATCGATGAGGCATTCGTGATCGGCGTCGTGGATCTCGGGGACCGCATTGTCGCCCACCAAATCGACCGGCGATCGCGCGTATGTGATCAACGCCTGCTGCCCCGCGGTGGGTTGGAGATTCAAGAAGAACAGATCCCAGCCGGCCACGCCGTAACGCATGTTCTCCGCGGCCGCATCTTCCGCGGCCATCTGGTTGAGCGTCGTCGGCCGCAATTTGGTTTTCAGAGTGTCGATGACCGCGGGCTGGTCCGGAACCACCGCATCGCCTCCGACGCCTCCAGGGAGCGCCGCATCGGTCGAGTCGGATTGAGGGGTCACCAGGCGCACGCGCAGCGGCACGATCCAGTCGTCCCAACCGAGGTCGAGCATGTGATAAAACGTGATGCCTGGCGTCAGATCGAGCGGACGCGTGGCTTCGAGCGTGAGCGTCAAGAACGCGAACAACCGCTGGCCCTCATTGATTGCGCTGGTGGCTGCAGCCTGCCACGCGAGGTTAGAGGGATCCGCTTCCATGCGCGCCAGGACCCTATCGCGAATGTCTTTCAGGGTTATGACGCACCTCCAAAAACGCCAATATTTATGGAGTTTTCGAGTGTTGTCGCCGTATAATTGAGAAGCGAGCCGAGCCGATGCGTGAACATCGACGCGGCTCTAACCACCGATCTGAAAGGACAGACCGTATGGCTAAGAAGCAGCTTACCCCAGAACAGAAGAAGGAAAGCCAACAGCAACGATGGCGGCTCGCCACGGCGCGATATAGAGCCAAGCATCCTAAGGCGAAAACCCCGAGAAAGCGCCTTACTCCAGAGGAAAGAGCTAAACGTAAACACGAAGCCCAGCGACGCGCGGCCGCTCGCTACTACGCCAAGAACCGAGAGAGGGAAGCAGCTCGCTCCAGAGTTTATCGCGCTGCGAACCTTGAAAAAACGAGACTGAGCGCTGATCGCTACCGCGAACAGAATCTGAACAAAGAACTGGCGAGATGCGCGCGATATCGAGCGGACAATCGAGAAAAAATATCGGACGCGCAACGAAAGCGCCACGTAGAACATCCCGAACTGCGGCACAGATATTACCGTAAGTGGTACGAGGCAAAGCGCGCCGCGATTCTCGAAGCGAAGCGCGCCCGATACCTTGAGAATCAGGAGAAGGAGAAACAGCGTCGCGAACGCTACAGAGCAGAACATCCGGACAAGACACGTGAAAGCAACAGAAAGTGGGCTGTCTCGCATCCTGAAAAAGTCGCACAGCGCGGACGCAACCGTAGGGCGCGAGAACTTGGAGCGGAAGGGCATCATACCCCTGCCGACGTCACGCGAATCTTCGACCAGCAGATCGGGAAGTGTGCTGGATGCGGAGCTGCTATTACGAAGACCGGCAAGGGTAAATACCATATCGACCACGTCATGCCCCTCTGCCGCGGAGGTTCGAATAACCCGGACAATCTGCAACTGCTGTGTCCACCCTGCAACCACCGAAAAAACGATAAGCACCCAGACGAGTGGCGTAAGATGATCGCCGCCAAGGCCACATCTCATGGTGGATAGAGTCATCATCGGATCCAGATCTTCGTGCCGTCGAAGGTGTAGGTGTAGAGCACGTTCGTCGACGTGGTAATGGTGGTGCCGATGGTCGCGCCCGCAGTGAAAGTGACCGCGCCCGTAGTGGTGCGGAATGTGCCGGTGCACCCGGTGCACAGGCCCAGGACGGAAGTCACGCCCGTGGTCCCGGTGATCGTGATGTTCCGGTTGATGGGAAAAGTCAGCGCGGCCGCGGACGCGATCGCCGGGATTACATTGTCGACGCCGAGGTTGTTCAAAATGATTCTGTTGGGGCCGCCGAGCGCAGTGATTCCGGCGGCGTGCCCACTGGTCGTGTCTACGCCCGTGATCTGGTAATTGTCGGACCCTGCACCGCTGACAACGATGGGCAGGAGCTGCTGGTCGACGCGGCTGTCACCCTGGCCGTACGCTCCGCCATTCACCTGAAAATTGGAGATGCCGGCGGCAAACTCAGCCCCATACGCCGCGCTGACACCGGCGATAGAGTTGCCGTGCGCCTTGCTCGCAGTGAGACTGACGTGTTTGACGTTGGCGCCGGAAAATGAATAACCGTTGAGCCAGTTATCGTAAGCTCTGTGACCCACAAACGAGAGGCCATCGATCACACCTGAATCGAATGTGCGGGCAGTGACACCGTTGCCGGCGGCCGTCGAGGAGCTCCACGAGTTGGTGAAGTGAATACTCTCCGCGATCGCTGTGTTGTGTGCCTCGATCAGGATCCCGCCGTCAACGCTCGTGTCGAATTGCGAATTCTCCACGAAGACAAAAGCAACGCTGGTTCCGCCCACGGCATCGACGTAGAAGCCGATCTGACACGTCAGCACGTCCACCTGGGTCACGTAGAACCCGCTCGCCTCGGTCAACTTGATTCCGTGTGGCCGCGGGAGACTCCCGCTGCATCCGAAAATGAGGTTAGTTAAGTAGACGTCATCAGCGCTTTGATTATCGAAAAGGGCCGTGGTTCCGCTTTCGAAGCTGTCCAGGTTGGAATCGGAAACGAAGACGCCAAAATTGGTCGGTAGGGTCTGAATCCCTGTCTGGGCAATGATCGACATGTGGTGGATCTTCATGCCGTTCTGCAACTCGACAATGATCCCGACCAAACCCTGCCCGGTGGTGTTCGGTTGGATTTGCATGTACGAGATCTCGTTGCCGAAGCCGTTGAGAAAATGGAAACTCGGCAGGCTGGCGTGATGGTTGTTTATCTTGGTGGAACTGGAGCCTTGCCCGGTGATAATCGTGCCGATTCCGCGAATCACCACAGCCGAGTAAAACTGCAAGGTGCCCGACGGCAGCTCCACCACTCCTCCCACACCCGCGGTGGCGATCGCCTGCACCGCTTCCGCTACTCCCGCGGTGGCGCTCTGGACCGTCCACGCGCCCGAGTGCGCGTTGGCGCAGTTCAGGATGATCACGCCCGACGTTTGGCCCGCAACGCCGGCGCCGCCGGCAATCAGGCAGTCCTCGGGGGTTCCAGTGCCGTTTTTGATATACAGGCGGTGGTACAAGTCGGATCCATTAACCCCCAGTGGGACCGGCGTGAACGTCACCGAATTGTTTCCGATGGCGAGCGATCCGCCCGGTGTCTGCGGAGCAAAAGTGTAATCGCCGGGATAGTACTTTGTTTTTGCGGATCCAATGATCGCGGCGACGTTCGAGAGGTTCGGCCCAAGGGCAGCTTCGACCGCTTTGATCTCCTCTTTGAGCGCATTGTGGTGATAGGCTACGATGCGACCCTGCACCGCAGCGTTCTGCAGGTGGCTGGCAGCGGTGGTGCCGGCGAATCCACGCAGGCTCAGCGTGAGGTGCTGCGCGTCGGCCACCGCGCTCACCAGCATCTGCTCGTTGTCCAAGGTGATGATCATCGGCGCCGTAAACTTTGCCGTTGAGGCAACCGGCAGCGACAACGTAGCTGCGTCGACGCCGAGCAGCAGACTGGTGTCTGCGCGATCGGACATCTTGAAGAGATCGTTGTCGGTGGCCACCGCCGCCGGATAGCGCGCGGTCTGCGCGCACAGCGTCAAGGTCAGAACAAGAAAGAGAAAAAGACGTTTCATTTAACGGCACCACCGTTTTGCGCGATGCGCAGTGAAGTATGAACTGAGTTGCATGTGCGTTGGGCCGGATCCCTGCGCCTCCGCCCTGCGCATAAGTTTCAGCGCCTCCGCTGCGTTCACCTTGGCGAATTGCGCGCCTGGAATATCCTTCAAGTGCGCCTTGATTTTCGAGATGCAGCCTTCCACGAGCGCTGCTGGCTGCAGCCAGATCTCGACCACATCAGTCGCGTCGGAGAGGCCGCCAATCTCACCGGCATAGGTGTACGGCAAGCCCGCGGTCACGTCGGGAATTGGCCAGATTTCCACCTGCATGAGGGGCGGTGTCTGCGAGTCCTCCATGTACGAGGCCCAGGCCTGTGGCGTGCCCGACGCCTGCCGGCGTGGATCAACCTCGTTCAACTTGGCGAGGGAAAAGCGCTTCAGGGGATCGAAGGCGGTGTCTTGTAGCAGGCGGGCATCGGCGGGTAGGTGATAGACGCTCTGAAAGATCGAGTAGCCGGCGCCGGTGGCGTTCGGCCCTTCGTACGGTCGTTCGATCGTGCCCACGGTGTCGGTGACACGCGTGAATTGGTAGAACTCGGGACGCGCGGCCGCGCGGAAGGACCGGCCGCTAAATTCAGCCGGCCAGGTCCCTCCGGTCAGGGTGACGGTATCGGATCCCAGCGTCACGGCAACCGTCCCAGTGACGTAGGGCGCCTGCAGGGGGAGGGTGGTGGTGAAGTTACGGCTTGTCCACGGCAGCTCGCCCAGGATCTCGGAATAGCGATCGCCGATGAATCCCTCGACCAGGTCCAAGCTCAACCCCGGGAACATCTGGGTGAGGCGGAGTTTGAGTGCGCCGTATGTCACGCCCTCTATATCGCCGTCTGCGGTGTGGAGTCCTAGCGGGTGCTGACTGCCGGCGTCAAGCGCACGCCAGGAGCGAGCGATATGCCCGTTGCGGGGCTTCCCACTACAACGGCGCCCTGGGTGACGCTGAAGACTACCCCGGTGCTCGTGAAGAGGGTGGCTGATCTGCTGGCGCCTGCGTTGGCGGCCGCGGTCCACCCAATTCCTGACACGCTGCCGGTCCCAGAACAATTCGCGGTACAGGTCAGCCAGCCGGCCGAGGAGCTGAGGCCTCGATTGCAACTCGAATCCGTCACCGAGGCGTTGAACGTGCCGATGCCGCCGGCGGCTATGGGAGTGGCAGAGCTGGGAAAAAACGAGAGATCGACACAGGGACCGGGAGGTCCCGAGATTGCCGCCTCAATATTCGCAATGTTCGCGCCCACGTTCGTCGCGTCGGAGGCCGGCCCTACGCCGGCGTCAGTCGGATCCGACGGGTCAGGAAACGCGAGATAATCGACCGCCAGCACGCGACAGGTGTCTCCGCCGCCGGCGCAGGCTTTGTAATGGCTGGACGATCCCAACGCCCACTGCGTGATCACGTCGCACGAGCCGCTCACCGGCATCATGTTGCCCGTTGCCGCTGTATACGTGCCGCTCCCTACGCTCGCCTGCAGCGTGACGCTGGTCGATGTGGACGCCTTAACGCGCCACGTATTATTCGCTCCCAGGTTGCCACGCACCCCGCTGACAATCACGTAGTCACCCACCGCCGGCGTGCATGAGAGTGCCCCGGTGCTGATCACGATCGGCGAAGCATTCGTGGCGCCGGTTATTGGAATCAGCCCGGCGAAGCCGATCCCCGTGATGCCCCGCGGCCAGTACTGCTCCTGATAGTCCGCGAGCGTGCCGGCCGTGTAGCCTTCGTAGTATTGACGCTGGAATCCAAAATCCTCACCGCCGCCATCCGCGGCATTGCCCATCATCACGTTGCGATGCCAGATCCACGAATTCGGGAAAGGCGGATCCGGCAGCGCACACAGGCCGCCGGCGCCGTTCGAACAAGACCCCGAGGTCTGCCAGATCTGAGCGCCGATCTTGCCGATGGGTGAGCCTCCGTTATATGCCGCAGGCCCATTGAGACCGTGGCTTCCAAACCCAAAAATGTTGTCGTTAAAAACCCACCTGCCGATCGCTGGGGGCGTATAGCCGCCGCTCGCCTGCGTGACCTCGGACGCAGACATGATGGTGTTGTGCAAGAGTTTGAACTGCGGCGTCACGGCACCGGTATTGATGACCAAAGAGCCGCATGACACGCCTGGTTCGCAGTAGATGCCCGTTAGGTTGGTCGCCAGGTTGTTCGAGAGCTTCACCCTTTGCATCGGAATCGAACTGCCATTGTCCTGTGCGCCGAGCTGCGCCATGAACTGCACCGACGAACGACACCAGTTGTCGTGCATGTAGATGTCGCTGATGGTACCCAGGCTGGCCACGTTGTTAATGTCCTGCCAGGAACCCATAATTCTGTTCGTCAAGGTGAAGCACTGGCCTTCCTGACCGCCACCAACGGCAGCAGACCCTTCCACCACGTTTCCGGAGATGTCCCAGCGCTTCGCAGTCTTCATTTCCTGCGGATTTTTATACTGGATCGAATAGCCGTGCCGGGCTGTGATAGTCCCGGCGATTGTGCCCGAACTTGAATCGAGAGGGATGGTGAACACCGAGTTGGATCCGCCCACGGGAACTTCGAACATTGGCCCCAGCACATGAGCATCCGGCCAGGTGCACCTCTGGTTGATGCCCGAGGCGAACTGCATATGCGTGGCGTCCGTAACCGTGATCACCGACGGCCCGTTCAGGTTCACGCAGGTGCTGCCGGCCAGCCCGCTCACATAAACGGTATCGCCGCTGGTGAAGCCGTGCGCTGATCCCGTAGTGATTATGCAATTCGCGCCGTTGCAGTTCAGGTCAGCCAGCGATCCATCGGTCAGAAGAAATTCTTTCGCGTTGATCTTGCTCGCGAGACTGCCTGTTGCACCGATGAAGCTAAACCAGCGCGGGTTCGACAGGCCGACGGCGAGATCGGTTTCCTCTACGAGCGTAATCGTCGTTGGGTTTCCGGTCGTCACCGAGGCCACCGCGTTCTGCCTCTGCAACGGGTAGGTGGGGCTGTTATTGCGGCGCGACTGATCCATGTAGAGGTAGTTCCGCTGGATGATGCCGTCCGCCGTATTCCAGCCACTGTCTCCCGCGAAGATGGACATGTGCGCGGCGCCGAGGCGATTGTTTTTGATGATGAAGCCACCATCTGAAAGATCGGGGCTCGCAATATTGATAGCGCCCAGATCCTGACCGTAACTCCCCAAGCCCTCCGTCACTGAATCGACTACCGCAAAACTGTTCCCGCCGTACCAGTTGACGCCCGACGACATTCCAGAGGAGATGTTCTTCTGGAAGAAGTAAACGCGATCGATCACGAAATTCTGCGGGTGGTAAGCGTGCCCGTACTGACCGCCGCCCTGTGCATGCGAAAGCTCGACCAGGCCGTAACCGGTGCCGGCGGCAGCATAGAGCGGGTCTGGCTGGATCTTCAAGCCGGGCCCGAGGTGCACATTATTCGCCGAGGTGTAGGGCGCCAGCGCAAACACCGGCCCGAGCGGATGCGCGGTTTGGAGTGTCACCAGGCTGGATGCATACGTCGGATTATCGATGCATGGGCTTGTCGCGGCCGTAGCTGCCGACGAATTGAGCGGTGGGAGGCAGGCACCCGGTGCCGGCAGAGCACTGTCCAGCGCATCGGTGCGGATTGTCATGCCGGGAGACGTGCACAGCAGCCAGCCGCCGGACGGCGCCGTGCATGTGTTTGCTGCCGGGATCTTGATCTCGGTAGTACCTCCGCTCGCGCACGCATTCGTGATCAGCGTTTGCAGCGTGCTGCAGGTCGCGTCTGTGGCCACGTGGGCAGTGTATGATCCCGGGAGCGCTGTCGAGAATGAGACGCCGGAAGGTGGAACAGGATCGTCAGGATCGGCCAGGCTGCTCAAGAATGTCACGGTCTGGTCTGCGCTTTGTCCCGTATGTGCCCCGATGCTGGAACAGTTCGAGGCGCCGAACTGGCGCGGCGTCGAGAGCACGATGTAATGGATCGTGGTCCCTGGCGCCTGGCCCGTGATGTATTCCCAGTGTTTGGTCTGCTGCGCAGCATAGTTGTAGTCCACAAACACCGAGTGCGGGTAGGTGCCTGCAGAGCCGCCTGCGTCTCCGTAACACACCACGTGATCGGTGCCCAGCATGGAGATGGTTTCGCCGGCCACGTGGACCGTGCCTGAGGTGCCGTAGTTCGACTCCATCCAGACGTCGGGGTCCGAGGTGAAGTCGCAGGGCGAACAGATCGCACTGCTGGAAAAAGTGAAATGCGTGCTATCCGGTCGACTGGCGATCGCATAGCCATCACCGGTGAGGTTGGCCGTGCGGGCATAGTGAATGATGAACTTGTGACCAACGTCCCACCAGGGTTGCAGTGGGTAGGGAACCGTCGCCGTGCAGGTTCCTGCCGAGCAGACGTAAGACACGCCGGTGCGGGTCTGGTAGTGGCTCTCGCTGGTGGCGTCCGCTCCACAGACCACGTTTCCGGTCGTCCCGCTGACCGGCGCAGCCAGGCAATACTCGAGCCCATTCACGAGCACCGTGATCGGATCAGTGCTCCCAGGCGTGACCCAGTGGCTCGTTGTCCCGACGTTGATGGTCTGAGAGGCGCCCGTCGTCGTGAAACCCGGGGCACTGAGCGTCGTATCGGAAGCCGTGTCGTGATAGAAGCCGGCCGTCCAGTGGATCCGCGCCGTCGTCGACGTGACGGCATCGGAACCTACGCCCGTGATCGGCGGCGCCTGGGCAAAGACAAAGCCCGAGGCGAACAAGATGGCTAAGAGCCTCACTGAATCTCCAGGGACACCGTGTAAATGTGAGCGGAAGGAGAAGCCGATGCGTTTACTGCGCGTGCGGATAGCGCGCCCCCGGAGGCAAAGGTGTCGGTGACCGAACTGCAATACTCGGCTGCCGCCGCGCCTGCCGCGACGGTCTTGGTTACGGCGGATGCGGTAGACGGTCCCGTCATCAACGTAATCACGAGGGCGCCGTCTCCCGGCTGCGCATCTGCCGTGGTGATACAGAGAAGATTCGCCGTTCCGTTGTGATGAACGGTGAGCGCCACATTGGCTCCATTTAAGTTCTGCGAGAACATCTGCCCGAAAACCGGCAGGTAGGCAGTTGCAGAGCCCGCGACCTGTGGGCCTGCCACGGAGTTCCAGTTCGAAGCCAGGACAGACACTCCGCCGCCGCCTCCTCCACCGCAAGCTCCGCCGCTATCGACCAGGTTGCCTAGGGAATCGAACTTGGCGCAGTCGTTGGTGGGCGTGCTGCCGGTGGTGGTGGCGACTGTAGCGGTTCGCGCGGGCATCGTCAACACACCCGAGGCGGTCGCCGAGGCCTGCAGCTTGGTGCTGCCTGAAGTGGATCCGGGGAATATCACGGCATCGCCCGAGAGGCCCGTCACGATCACATTGCCCAACGCCTGCAGGTTGGTTCCATCCCACACGAACGTTTGCGTGGAGCAGGCGTTTGCAGTTGGATCCACCGCGCCATGGTTCTGTACGTTCGTGGGCCACACAAATGAGTGGCTGCCTCCGCTGTCCTGGCAGATCCGGATTGTCGATATGGGGAAGCCTGAGTGGGTGATGCCGCTGGTGTCGAGCGTAGAGCTGCTCACATTGCCCGTCAGGGTCAACTGCATCGTCTTGCCGGTGTTCGCGTCGATCGCAAATGTCGGCGTGGACGAGAAGCTGACCGTGGCGAAGCCGGCCGGATCCGCATTGCCGCCGCCGCCGGTGCCCGGGGGTCCGGTTGGTCCTGCAGGCCCCATTGGTCCCGCCGAACCTACTAACGGGTACGTGGGGTTCCAGCAGTTCTGTGCGGCGAGCCATACGGTCGTCTGTCCGTCGAGCAGCGTAGTGCTGGGGCACATCGGTAATTGGACTGCGGCCGGCGTCTTCGGCGGATGGAACACCTGCTGGGCGAAAAGCAGCGGGAGGCAAAAGAGAATCAGCAGAATTCGGTTCATCATAAAGACCTTTTCATCTAGAAGTTCGGCCCAACAATTGACCCATGGCGGTAGTCGATGTCCTCGCTCCAGCGCTGCATTGAAGTCCAGGTGCAGGTCAGGAAATCGTTGTTGTTGCAGTCGGAGTAATGTATGATGTGAGCTCCCGCCGGATTGTTATCTAAAGACTCAAGGGCAATTCTCCAACTCCCTGCGCCCGTGGGCCGGTAAAGCGTTGGACCTTCCCAGTTACACCCCCAGCCTGCCCAGTCTCCGACTCGCTGCATGGTATACGGCCCGAGCAGCGTCGAGGCGCTGGCCAGCTCAATACACCTGTCGTCCTCGTGCGTCATCCAGAGGTAATAGGTGCTGCCAACCTTCCAGGGCTTGGGATCGTAGATATCCGTCCGATCACTGGCCCCGCCGATGTTCTTGACCTCTACAAAAACCGGGTCGCTCCAGAATGTCATCGGGCAACTTACCGATGCTGTGACGCAGGTTGCCCCGCCGGCCGTCTCCAGGGCGTGTGTTTCGTACATCTGGAACCCTACCGGATTGCTTGGAGAATTCGGGCCTGCGGGAATAATCAGGTGAACCGATCCGTCACTTTCCACAAACCATTCGCCGGAATTGGTGGCCGAGATTCCTGAGATCTTACCCGTCCAATTGATAGTTGCTATCGTGCTGACAACCCCGGAGGAATTGTGCGTTCCAATGATCCAAGGAATCCTATCCGCCGCTCCCCAGGTTTCGGATACGTGCAGGTAGTCCACCCCTTTGTACTGCAGAATCATCGGGGCATTCAGGACACCGGCGTGATCCGGCCAGGAGCCTCCAGCGTTTGTCCAGTGCAGGCCATCGTCGCTGACTGCTGTGGTGAAGTTGTTCACGCCGCCGATGTAGTCCTTAAAGCCAAAGTAGGTGAACCGGGTGCTGGGGGAACCGGTCATCCAACCCCCAACCAGCTAAGGAACACCCGTCGCGTAGGAGTCGAACACCACCGCCTGGGATACACTCGAATTACTCGGGTTTGTCTGTACGACAAGTTGCGTTGCCGTCGCGAAAGTGTTCCTGGTCTCCGTGACAATGTTGACCCAGTTATACCCGTCGTAGCTGTAGTCCACCAGCCAATTCGTGCTGTTGTCGGTCAACCGCAGCCATACTGGCCCCCCAGAGCTTATGTACGGGCCTTTCTGGAGAATTGTCGCCAGGGTCAGGTTGCCGTTGACGCTAGTGGTGGAGTTCCAGTTTGCCCCGCCGAGTGTGACGCCGCCCGGAACCCATACCGGGCCGGCCGTAACGAGCTTACCGGGAGTACCGACAGTCCCATCGGCCCACCCCACCTGCACAGCGGGAAAATTCGTCGGCGTCGTATTGTTCCCGCCAAGCAGGGGCCAAATTCGGAACGTGGCGGTGTAAGGTGCAGACGGTATAGCTGTTGCCACACCTTGAACGTGATCTCCGCCGCTGGCGTTGATACCCGCCCAGGTGAAACGACCGCTTCCGAATGTGGGAGCCTGCACCATGGACCCCGTATTAAAGGCTGTCCAGTTGCCGCTGATCGGAGCGGTGAGTATAGGATAAGTTGCACTGCATCCAGGAGCAGAGTCCGACAGATCCGCGCATGCCAGCCGCGCCACCGTGACAGCACCGCCAACGGAAGTCTGCTTGAGCACTTGCGATGTCCCACCTGTTGCCGACAGGTCCGCATTCGTGCCGCCATAAGCAAGACCGATCTTCGTTGACTGCCAGGTGCCGGTTGCAATCGTGCCGAGGTTTGCCAGAGAGGAGAGCGTCGTCACCCCAGTATTTACGAGCGTCCCCGTGGGAACGATCGTGGTTTGGTTATCAGCGCTTGGTTGAATCGTCCAGGCTGTAGTGGGCGGCGTGAACGTTATTTTGTTCAGCGTGCCCGGCAGGGTCAGAATGCTTGGCAGGGTCAGGGTCCAGCTTCCGCTGCCGGTGATCGGTGTAGCGCCCGTGACCGTGATCTGGTTGGCGGTACCTGCGAGTCCGACACTGGTGACCGAGCCGGATCCGCCGGCCGACGACGGTGTCCAGCATCCCCGCGAGGAATTATAGGCGAAGACTTGCGTATTGGTAGGCGTGTCCGCGCATACCAGAACACCCTGAATCCTCTTGGCATTATTGCCGAACTGCGCCTGCGATACGGCCACGAAGACGGCCAGGAGAAGCCCGAGCTTAATCGAACGCATAGTACTTCCTGCTGACCAATTTGAACGTCCGATCCGCCCCCTGATTCACCGCCAGCGCCGTCACCCCGCTGCGAATTTTCAGGTACGTTACCGAGACGAAATCACTCGGATCGAGCTGCAACCATTGCGCGGCAGCCGGACTGGTGACCTTGACCTCGAGTCCGTTCGAGGCCTGGAGCAGGTCGTACCAGGTCACGTTGTCATCGGAAACCTGAAACGTGATGTCGGCAGCAGTCCAGGCCGCCGGCATCACCAGAGCAGTGGGAACTTTGTCGCCCACGAAAACGCCTGCTGAGAGAGACGTGCCGCTCGTAATGGTGGCGGTGAGACTCGATGTATTTCTTCCCATGGGAAGCTCCTTACAGCGTGTGAACCCGGTAGTACGTGTTCACCTTCAAGGTGCCGTCGCCGGCCGTCATGTTCGCGATCAGCAGCGCGAGCACCAGGGGCTGGTTGATCGCGTTGGTATCGAGTGCGAGCTGCGCGGTCAGAGGCTGGAACATCGAGCTGACCGTGGCGCCGTCGCAGAATCCGGTCACGGCTCGAGTAGTCGAGACATCGGCGCCGGTCTTGTCCTTGTACTTCACGCTTAAGTTGGTCGCCGAGCCGATCGTGTAATCGGTGGTGACGTGGGTGTAAGTGATCGTGGCGCGGATAAATTCGAGCACCTTGCCGGCGCCGGGCGCGGGAACGAGCGAGATAGCCGTGGTGAACAACGCGAGAACCTGCGTCGAGGTCAGCGTCGTGGTGGTCATCTGGGCCGCGGGTCCGGATCCGTCCGCGGCGATGTACCACAACAGATTTTTCGCGGAGTCGTACACGCTGATCAGGTCGTTGGTCTGCGAGGCCGCGCCCTGCACGATGAGCGGGGTCTTGTTCGCCGCGTTCGAATCGCCCACCGAGGTGCGATAGCGGGCCCTGAAAAGAGTGGATCCCAGTTTAGTCAGGTACGCCGGAATTCCACGCTGAGCGTCGGAAGGAAAAGTTGAAGGCATGATTTTACCGTCTGTTCTGCCGGCAGCCGCCGGCTCAATTACTGCGTGAAAAGACTGCCGGGGAGGCCGTATGCAACCTCCCCGACAAAGCCCACGATGGAGGGCAGATCAAATGAGCTCCACCGCGGAAAAGGAACTTAAGCGCCAGGCGTGCCGTAGACGCCGCGCCATCCGTACGCACCAACCGTGGCACGATAGCGCATATAGACGACGCCGGTTTCGTTTTTCTCGACATAGTCCGACTTGGTGTACGGAGCTTTTCTGTCGAGCCACAACGTCTCGGTTTCGTCCGGAGGGGCGACGAGGAACCAGGCATCCGGGTCGGTCAAAAAACCTGCCCAGATGAGAGGCTCGACGGTTCCGCCAGTCTCCGTATACTTGAACGCGTTGATGGTGTGGTTAGCGGTGTCGGAACGCATCTGAGACTTCAGAAGCTCCGCCACATTCCAGCGGTTCTGAGAGGCCACCAGCACGCGCGGAGTGGGCAGCATCTGGAAAAAGCCCTCATGGGTCTTGATTAGTTCCCAGTCTGTCAACCCGAGCTCGAGCGAGGTGACATCGAGGTCCGCGGCCACTGAGAGGAGATTGCTCTGAGTGCCGCCGGCCTTGATCAGCGGGTGATCGGAAGCGCACAACGCCTTGGTGTCGGGCAACGCATAGGCACCCGTCGAGAAGGCGTTATTGAAGACAGACGCAGCCTGAATCTCGCGCGCCTGATAGATCGAATTAGAGAGCGCCTGCGCACGTTTCGAGATGATCCCAAACTTGTCATCTTCGACGAGCTCTTGCGAAGCAGGGATTCCGAGCCCGTATTTAACGGGTCGAAATGTTTTGTTGAACCCCTGAACGAAGTAATCCGTCGGCGTGTCTTCGCCCTCTTCGACCGAGCTGGGGAGTCCCACACCGGCCATCTGGCTGTACTGCTCGATGGAGCGGTTGGTGGTATCCGAGGAGAGAACCATCTTCGCCATGAACTTTTTGGAGCGAAAATTTTGCCAAATCTTCGCGTTCACAGCGGGCAACATGGTCTCGAAAAAGAAGTCTTGAAATTGTCCACGAAATTGCATGTTAGACTCCCGCCACCTGGTCTTGAATCTGGCTCTGGATGGTGGTGACGATCACGCGGGCATACGCGCCCACGGCGTTATCCACGCTGTTGTAGAGCTGCAGCAGCCGCCATTCGAGCGTGTTGGTGGTCGCGATCGAACCGAGGCTGTGCTTCGAAAGATGCAGCGTCGCATCGCCGGCCGTTGCGACCAGTGCTGCGTTCTGTTGGAGCTGCGCCGCGGTCACCGTATCGATCTGGACTTCGAACAGTTGGAACTGTGCGGGCAGAAAGATGTGATCGGTTGCGGTCGAGGCCGCTCCGTAAATGAGGTTGATGCCGTAAATCGACGAGCTCGCCGCGGCCGCCTTGATGGCAGCGCTGAACTTCGTGCCCGAGCCGCCGAGCTGCACGGCATCGCCGATAAAGAGCGCGGTGCCCTCGCCCACGATCTTGTGCGCCGAAAGAGCCGACGCGCCCGGCCCGCCAGTCAACGACCGCATCAGCGGTCGAAAACCATGAGGGTTATTGTTGTTAGCCACACTTCACTCCTGTTGAGAAAATTCACGCCTCAATTGAGCGAAGACTGTGGCAGGCTGAGGTCTGCCGCCTGCGGTTGCCCTTGCGGGACGGTTTGCAGGCGCCTGCTTCGCGCGGACTATTTCTGGTCGTCGACGATGCCCGCCGGTACTTCCGCCTGGAACTGCTGATCGATTTGCTGCAACATTTGATTGCCGCGGTTTCGATAGTGAGCGTTCCGAGCGTTCCGTTTTTCGACTGGCATATGGCCGAGAACCATGCCGCGGACTTTCACTGGATCGCCCACAGCATTCTTCACAACCTGATAATCGCCAGTGCTGGAGTTTTCCTTAATCCGGTTTTCCGAAAGGAACTTTTCCGCCATGCCCGGCACGCGGTATTTCTTCGCCACTTCGAGCAGCGGATCGCGTGATTCGTAAAGTGGCATATCGCGATCCTTGACGTCGTCCCGGCGCTCCGAGAGGGCCTTGTTCCACTCATCGGCGCCGAGCCTCACGCCCGAGGCCTCGCGCATCTGAGGCTGCGCATTCCGTTCGGCGATGCCCTCCTCGGTGCCCCGATAGTCGAGGCAAGCGAGAACCTGCGGATCCAGATTCATGTCGCGGATTTTAATTCCACCGATGTGGCACTCGAGCAGGCGATCCTCGCCGCAGGGCAGCCGCTCCCCCTCGGGCGCGATGAACCGGCGCGACTCCGGAATGCCGGCGGCCAGTTGGTTCGCGCGCCGCTGTTCGCCCTTCTGTTTGTTGGTCAGCGTTTTGGTCGCCATCGCTATCTCCTCCTCACCGCACGCAGGCCGGCCGTCTGCTTGCGCGATGCCTCGAATTCCTCCTCGCTAATGCCCATCGCTTTTGCCACCGTCTTGGCTTCGGTGCCCATCATGTCGTCGCTATCGATCGCTTCAGATCGGCCGCGGGGGCGCGAATCCTGCGCGTCTACGCGCCGGCGCCGGTCGTCTTCCCGCTCGCGATCGTCGTCCCGCTCCCGGTACCGCGGTTCGCGCGCATCGTCGTACTCGGGCTCTCTCTGTCGCCTGGCGGGTGCCTCGTTGCCGTTGGCTTTGAGGATGGCGCGCGCGGTGCGCGCAGCGAGCATCAGTGCGGCCGGCGTTTTGCTGGCCGCCGGATCCATCTTGATTGCGTCCTGGTAATGCTTCGCCGTCTCCTTGAAGAGCGCGGACTCCTTGTCGCGCAACTCCGGAAACTCGGTGATCAGTTGCGTGTCGCTGGTGATCTTCGATCTCTCCTGGTCAATCATCGTCCGCGAGACTTTGCCGGCAACCTCCTTCGCCAATTTAATCGCGTCGGCCTCGGTGATAAATCCGCGGTTCTTAAGAGCCTTCACGCCGGTCGACGCGAACTCGTCGATCAATTTATCGGGCGTGTCGCCTTCGATTCCGTCGCGGCCTTCCGCTTCCTCGACCTGGTCCGTTTCCGGCTCTTCGGCCACCAGTTGTGGCTGTTGGCCTGGCCGCGCCAGGTTGGCCCAGTACCTCTCTGATTGCCTCGCTTCGTCGCGATCGCGCAGCACCGAGTCGTATTCCGCCTTGGTGAGCGTGACCTTTTCGTCCACAGGCTTTACTGCTGGCTCTGCGGGCATTTCGTTAGGATCAACAAACTCGTCTCTCATACACCCCTTCAGACCTTCTCGACCTGCCGCGTGTTGATCGCGCAGTACGTGTCCTTCGACTGGCGACCGGGCATGATGTGGTCGAACTCCAGGTCGAGGTTGCAGAACTCGGTGCCCTGGTGGACTGCGGTTACGGTGGCTGGGATAACGACTTTGTCGCCCACCGTGAGAACGTTTCCTTTTGCGTCGTGAGGCATTTTGATTTACTCCTTTTTCAGACTTCGGCCGAACTCTGTACCCGCGTACAGTTCAGTCCTTTTGCGGACATAATCGCGATCACACACCAGGCACATTGCCCGGTAACGTCCGTTTTCGTAGTGGCAGGCCATTTCGCCGTGCGGCCCGGCCCGCTTCTGCTCGATCAGTTCGCGGATCGGCAGCTCACACTCGGAGCAACTGCCGTCGAATTTCTGGGTCAGCAGCATCTCGACCGCTTCGTTATGCCGCTGCTCGCAGGTGGTGCAGATCTTGACTCCCGCCGGCAGGTGCACGATATCCCGCGGGCTACGGTGCTTTTGGCAGTACGGGCAAAGCTCACCGATGATAATTGCGGCCATTAGCACTTGGTGTTGAGCATCTGGTTGGCGATGCCCGTCCACGCCGCGCCCGATGCCGGCTTCTTCTTGGCTTTGGCCGGGAGGACTTTCTTTAAATTCGGGTTCGCCTTCTTGGCCGCTGGCGAGGCGTTGCGTGTTTTGTTGGCGAGGATGGCGCCGGCCGCCTTGGGGCTGTAGCCCTCGCCCTCGATCTTGTTCTGCACCGCTTTGAAACTCATGTCTTGATTTCTCCCTTGAGGATTTTCGGAACTGTCAGCACCATGCGCAGCGCCGCGATGTAGCCACGCTCGTACTGCGTGGGCGCGGGCAGCAGTTCTGCTTCAAGCCGGCCGCGGTGACAATCCAACTGCTGCAGGATGCGATCGCACACCAACTGGTACCCGCGCGATCGCTCGAGCTCGAGCAGCGCGTCGACGTCTCCGGAATCCAGCGGCTCGTCGTCTGTCACAGCATCCCTTCAGTGGCCACCGGCGCCGCCTGTGAGCCCACCGCTGCCGGCGGAGGCCCGATCTCACCGGGACCACCTTGCGGCTGCCCTGGCAGGCCTGGGGGCATCCCTGGCGGCATTCCTGGGGGCTGCTGACCTGGGGGTTGACCCATGCCCGGCATACCCGGCTGGCCGCCGGCGCCGTAGAGTTGCTGGAGCTGCTGCAGGGTCTGCTGTGCCGCGCCAGGCTGCGCGGACTGAATCTGCTGCATCAGTTGCTGGGTCATCGCCTGCATCAGCATCTTGATTCGCTGTTGCTGTTCGGTATCGATGATGTGTTTCACCAGCAGCCCAATTGCTTGCTCGTCGCGGTCCGGATCCTTGCGCTCGTCTTCGAGCTGCTGGATGTGGACCTGGAGGTGGTGCGCGTCGTCGTCTTGCGGATTTACGCTGACCGCTTCGCCCTCCAGCATCTTTGTCCACTCGTCCTCTGGAGTGAGTGGCTGATCGAGGTCTGGCGGTTTCGGAATGATATTTTCGAAATCGTCAATGTCGAATTCCCGCGCCAGGCGATTCAATAAAACCCACATCGCCTTGGGGTTTTGCATGACGAGCGGGGACATCATCGCCGCCTGATAGAAAGCGGCAAACTCCGCCTTCTTGGCCTGGCGCGCATACACCGACGTCGCGAACTTGAGCTTAAAATCGTACTTCCCGCCAAACTCCTTGGCCGTCATGTAGGCCCCGCCTTGTTTCACATCGAACAAGCCGTTCGCCTGTTCCTCGGTGACTCGGAAGAAGATGCCGGGCTCTGTTTTCGGCGCGAGGTCGCAGTCGAGATCCCAGAAGTCTTCGAGAATTTGCTCCATGTCTTCGCGCAAAATGGTTGCGTCCAGCCACGCGCGGACATTTCCCTCTTCAATCAGTGCCAACTGCCCCGTAGCGGTCCGGGGTGCATTCGGCCGATCGATCGCGCGTCCGAGTGACTGGTCAGTGATGCCGGTGACGCGCTCCGCGGTGGAGAGCACGTCCTGTTGCTTTTCCATCGAGTATTCGAGGTTCGGCCGAA
>Ga0207700_10000117_pt1 | contig 46900 bp, 72 predicted proteins | sample LARL82metaG_FD_184348 | JGI IMG/M metagenome (GOLD analysis project Ga0207700, IMG submission 184348) | Corn, switchgrass and miscanthus rhizosphere microbial communities from Kellogg Biological Station, Michigan, USA - LAR L8-2 metaG... | ecosystem: Host-associated > Plants > Roots >...
CTACGCCCGTGGTGGCAGTCTGCGCCACGGGCGGCACAGCCGTCGTAGCCGCTCACGATTTAGGAGTCGTGCCGAACAGCATTAGCGTGGTGCCATGGATTGATGCGCGATGGTGGGCTGACGAGGGCGACCGCAAAATGTGGACTGAACGGGCGATCGTGTTTCATGCGAGCGCCAAAGGCCGCTACACCGTAAAGGCCGGATCTTTATGACGCAGACGGGAAAGCGCACCGCCACGATTCCGATGCGTTCGGAAAAAGGCATGTGGGCGATTAATTCGTCTGCGCCCGGCGATGCCGCCGAAGTTCCGGATGGCTATGCGCTACTGCTGCACAACTATCTGACTCGCCCACTCCGGCAGATTCGCAGGCCACCCTTCGTCTATGACTCGCTGATGAGCGTCGCGAACCTCTTGCGATGGGAGGATATGGCGAATCAAGTCACAAAAACGCTCGCCGTTGATGCGTCGCAAAATCTCCGCACGAAGGATTCTACCGGCCTGGGTTACACGGCGGCGGTTGTCACCGGAACGCCGTCTGGGCGTCTGACTGATTTCGCTAACTTCATGGGGAAGGTTTACCAGATGTTCGACGACGGCGCAGGAACGCCCGCTGGCGCCTCGGTCTATGACGGCTCCAGCGTGTCCTCGTCGCCGTTCAACACCGCTATCACTGCCCGCACAATCACATCCTTTATCGAGCGTTTGTTCTTGGCCTGTCCCCGCGTCACGGTCAATAACCTACTCGGAACCACGAAAGCCTACCGTGCCACTGCCGGAAACTGGACCCTGGGCAACGTGGATGCAGACGACGTCGTCGCTGGCGGAACGACGACGGGGAGACTCACCCCGACCGATGCAACGACGGCTTTCGCCTACGCCGACGCGGAAACGCTAGTCGGGCAGGCGTCAGTTACAAAGCGCGTATACCGCTGTGATCTTCAAGCCGTGTCGGCGAGCTATGACATGCCGGTGACGATCGCCGTGCGCTTGGCCGCGACGTGGAACGTCGGCGATGCCGTTTCGAGCGGCGGCCTCATAACACCTTCCGCTCGAAACGGGTTTGTGTATCGCGCGCAAAACGCCGGGACGACTGGAGGGGCGGAGCCAACGTGGGCGACGACGCTTGGCAGCACTGTTACTGACAACGGAATCACTTGGATTTGCTACCAATCAGACACCTTGGGGTTTGTCGAGACTTCGATTTTCAACAGCACGGCGATACCGTCGTGGCAGCCCGTTTATGTCTCGGCTGATCTACCTCCAGATCCGGATACCTACGTTGTTCGCACCTGGATTATTTTCGGAAACAGCGCTACGCCGACGTACACGCTGGCACCGCTTAATTTCGCGTACCGCGACGGCCTCGCGGACGGCAACCCGGCGAAGCAAAATCACGGGCAGCAATATACGGCCGGAGACTTTTACCCGCCATTCTTCAACCAGGAAGCGTCCGCGACTGCTACTGTCAACTTAGATGCCGTGGTGTGGTCTGAGATTCAGGAACCGAAGCGCATCCTCGCCAAGAACACGTTCACGCTGCCGGAAGTCGCCGGACTCCCGATCGCAGCGTGCCAAGTCGCGGGGCGGTATGTCGTGTTCAAGCGGCGCGGCTTTTGGGTTTTCAAGCGCACGACGGACAAGAACGTGCCGATTCTACCGGAGAAGCCTGCAAACACAGAGATAGGCTGTATCGGGCCTCGCGCATGGGACACATTCGGCGCCGGACAAACCACGGACTTCCGCAAGGCGCAGGGCGATACACTCTACTGGATCGGCGAGAATGGTATTTATCGCATGGGCGACGACTGGAATCCGGAAGAGATCGGCGGCCCGGCCATGCGTGAAGAGATCATGGCGCGAGGCGCGGGATGGGTCGAAAGTCAGGCGACCTACAACATCCCCTTTCTCGTCGTCGAGCACGCAAATAGAGAAGTGTGGGTTTATACGCAGGCGGGTAAAATCTACGTCTACCACATCCTTTCTGGCGCATGGTCATACATCGACGTGAGCGGGGCGCCCCCCGTGCGTTCCATGCTCTACGACTTCGTCGGCGGCCGAATGCTTGTCTCCTTCGGAGGTTTTGGCGTGACGCGGCTCATGGAGACATCCACCGCGAAGGACACCATTGACAACACCGCTACGCCGCTCACAGTGACGGCGGACGTGATCTACAAGCCGCTGGAGCTTTATGCTCCTCGTTATGAGGCTTACCTCGAGGAAGTCGGCGTGTTTCACCTTGCGACAGCGAGTCAGACTGGACAGACTGTTACACCATCCTATAGCTACGACCGCGGTACAACGTTCACAACGCCTGCCGGATACCCGGCCACGATCAGCCTTTCGACTCCTCGCGTTCGTCTTCCGATTGGCGCGATGGGTCCTTCAGTCACCGTGAAGATCAGCGCCGCCGGGGGCGGCGGGCAAACGAATTGGTCGATTTCGAAGGCGGATGCTACACTTCAGGTCAAGCGCGGCGAGCTGCCGTGGGTTAACGCAACGACTGCGTAATGGAGGGCTGGCAGAATGGCACTTTCCGATTGGGCTCAAATCGCTGCGCTCCTATATGGCATCCATAAGTCGAATCAGGCGCCGAACTTCTACACGGCGCCGCCGACGCCTACCGAGCAGTGGAAAACGGATGCGCTCAAGAATCTATTTAATTACACGTCCGAGTTTACCGACCAATACCTCAACGGAATCTCCAACCTGAACCCCGACTTCCGGCTGAATACGGATGCTGTTGGAAACCCGGCGTTCATGGGCGGCATCCACGTGCCGACCTTCGACACATCGAAGATGCACAAGCCCACGGCGAACGCAACGAACAACAACACCACGGCGCCTGGGCCGCAGGGCAATCCCAACGATGGCGTGACTGGAGATCCTTTCGGACACATGGGGGCGCCAGCAGGTACGTCCGGAGATCCATTTGGCAATCTTCCAGATCAGACCAATTCTAAAACGATCAGTAATTGGGACGATATCAAGTCTCTCGGCTCAGCCGCGTTTAATTTCGCCATGTCGCTCAATTCTGCCGGAATGCCGTTCGGGGCGATTGTCGCAACCATCAAGCGCGTGTTCGCAGATCAGTTGCCAACACCTAAGCCAAATGACGTGAGCGCCGACAATCTGCGCCCGTCCGGCATCGTGTTCCCTCCGGAGCAGACGATGCCCCGCGAACACATTCCTGATCAAACCAACGCGCAGCGTTCCGGCAACGCCTTTATCAATAGCCAGAATATCGGCCTGGGCAATCTCGGATGGACTGCGCCAGAGGGCCAAGGTCAGAATCAGCCCGGCTTCGGTTATGGACTTCCCTATAACGCGTTTTACGGCGGTGATGGCAGTTCCGAATGGAACGCACCGAATCCGAGCTCACCGTTCCGCCGCAGCTCTGTGGGACAGAAGGTCTAAATGACAGTTCCGAGCGCATGGGCCAATCCTTCCGTATGGCCTGAATACAACCCGGCCGGCGACACCGCCAACGGGCAGCTTGGCGCCTACACGCCGCAGTCGCAGACAAACGCCGTCACGCAACAGCCGACGAGCTCGGACAATCCGTTCGCGGATGTGCTGAACCATGTAGGCAACTGGCAGCCGTACACTGCGCCACCGCCACAGCCTGACAACACAACCTCGCCGAATTCGAATCCGTTCGCGAAAGCTGCTACGAACTTCAACGCCGCACCGAACAGCACGAGCCCTGATGATCCGTGGGCTCAAATGTTAGCCAAGGCGCAGAGCTATGTTTACGATCCAATCTCTGGCGCGCCTGACCTAACGGCCTACTATAAAGCGATTCTAGGCAATGGCGCAGGCCCGCAGTCCGTCAAAAATCCAGACGATCCGGCGCTCGGTCCTGGCGATGGGTCTGGTCCGCAGCCGAATCCAGATCCGACGACGCCAGACCCAAACGACCCCGGCAAGCATCGTGCTGCCGCGCCCGGGCAACGGCCAAGCGATACTGACTACGAAAATCTCGCGGCGTGGTACAGAAAGACGCAGGTCGGGCCGAATGGCGACTTCAAGGGCGCTACGCCGATGGACGTCTACAACTGGCAAAAAACAGCCAGCAACGTGCCTTTCGAGCAGTGGTACGACCAGAACGTGCGACCGCATTTACCACCCGCGCCGGCCGGTGGCGATGCTGACCCGAACGCCGCCGCAGCATGGTATAGACAATTCACCGGCTACGAAGGTGTGACGCCCGCCGATGTCGTCGAGTATCGGCAAAATCCCGGTGCGATGGATTTCGCGCAGTGGTATGACGCCAACAAACGTATTTACGACAACCAGCGTTATCCATGGCAGCCAAATCCGTTTTCTGGTGGTACAAAGCCGTTCGGGTTAGGCGCGGAGGACCCTGTCGTCGCTGCCGCGTGGTATCGCACGTTCAACGGGCCGACTGGCGATTATCACGGCGTCACCGCGATTGACGTCAACGATTACCGAGCCAGCCAAGAAGCTGCACAGGGGATGACCTTCGCCGAGTGGTACGACAAATTTCGAAGACCCGATGTCCCGCCGGCTCCAGTCGGCGGCGACGCCGATCCCGATGTCGCCGCGAAGTGGTACGCGAAGTTCAAGGGCTACGAGAACGTCACGGCCGACGATGTGAAGGCGTATCGTGATTGGGCGGCATCCGCATCGCCGAATGATCCTCTCGTCAAAGCATACGGCGGCCAAGTCGATTTCGCTCTATGGTATGACCTGAATCGCCGAGGCGGGGGGAAGAATCTCTATCCGTGGATGCGTCCAGATACGAATCCCGGTATGACGTGGCCGGGCGCATCTGACTACGTTGATCCTAACGCGCCGAAAAATCCGGACCCGAACACCACGCCTCCGCCGCCTCCGCCTGGCACTGGCGCCCCTCCGCCCCCCGACAACGCGCCGCCCCCTCCGCCCCCTCCGCCCCCAAGCACGGCGCCCCCTCCGCCCAATACGACACCGCCCCCGCCACCTCCGAGTGTCACGCCACCGCCGGGCAATAACCCTGACGCCAACATACAGAATCTCATCGACCTCTTCACCAAAAACTACACGAACAATCAGAAGCAGCCGGGGGTTGAATCGCTGCTCGATCCGATGTTTACGCAGCAGCGCCAAAACCTCATCGGTGACTTGAGGGCCGACGCGGCCGCCACTGGCGCTATCAATTCTGGTGGATTCGGCGAAAACGAAGCGTTAGCCGTGAGTAACCTTTCCGCTCAGCAATCGGGGCAGCTCGCCGGAGAGCTCGGCAAGGAATACCTCGCCGTTGTCCAGCAAAACACCGACCTCGCGAAAATCTCGACCGAGGCGGGTATGCAGCAGTACGTCACTGATCTAAATAACGACCTCGAAAAGTTCAAAGTCGTCAGTAATGATGACCTTCAAAAGTATCTCGACAACAACGATAACATTCTTAAAAAGTACGGCATCGACACGAACGACGTGATGCAGCGCTACATCGCGAATCTCGATCTCCAAGGAAAGAAGTATCAGGCCGACAGGGCGGTAGATGCTGCGCAACTCCAAGCTGCCGCGGCCTCGGCTGCGTCCATCGCGGCATCGAATGCGGCAAACATGCGCGCTCAGCTCGAAAACCAGCTTGGTTTGGCGCAGCTTGGCGTGCAACGTGAGGCGAACATCGGCAACTTCATTCTCGGTCTGATGGGGCTCGGCGTCACGAATCTTGACCAACTCCAAAACATCCTAAACGGTCTGCCGAATGGAACCGTGGTGACGAAGTGAGGCGATCGAATGGCTAACGTAGTTGCGCTCAATCGCCCCTCCACTATGGATTATATAAACCAGTTCGTGCAACATTTGTCTCAGCGCGAAGCCGACCAAAAAAATGAGGACGCACAACAGGCGACCGAGGATGTGCGGCAACAGGATTTGGCGCTGCGCCAGCAACAGCTACAGCAGACCGGCGATTATCAGCAGGGAATGCTCAAGCAAGGGCAGGACACGCTCGCCAGTTCGCAGCGTCTTGCTGCGGCGCAAAACGTCATCGCTGGCGTGAAGCATCACATGGAGGCGGGGGATAGAGACGGCGCGCTGAAGGTGATCAACGACGCGCTCACCGCAGATCCGTCACTCGGAAGCCTGCATCTTGGCGCCTTAGTTGGTAGCGGCACGACCGCACTCGACACGACAGCCGCCAACGCCGCGAAGTATTCGGCGGACCAGACCGGAATCGCGGCGTCGGGGGGCACTGACCCGAACGCGATCAACCTTACAATGAAAGTAGGCTCGGCGCAGTCTTTCATGCCGCCAGAGGGATTCAGGCAGCAGCAGGCGACCGACCTTCAGGCGCGGACCTCGTCTCCCGCGCCGCAACCGCCTCCTGTGGCTCCAGGGAGCGCGCCATCGGCTTCCTCGCCCGGCGCCCCACCATCGACACCGGCAGCGCCGATCTCGTCCCCGGCGGGCCAGCAAGGGCCTCCCACGCCGCCTCCGAACCCGTTCTTGGCCTCCATCCCGAAGCCGACCGGGAACGCCGTGACGGACTACGAGGCGCGCTCCACGTCGGCCATGCCGACTTCCGCCGAGAATCTGACCGCGCAGACGACTGAGAACGACTCTCGGCGCTCGGCGCAGGCGCAGCGTGACGTGGCGGCGATGCACATCAAGGCGCAAAAGGATATGGAAGCGATGCGGCAGGGCGCCGCGCCTGCCATGTTCGGGGCAACGCCGAGCGGTCAGGGCGGCAGCGCGTCGTTAGCCGACGCGTCGCCAATCGTGAAGGCTCTCATTAACCGTGACTACGACCCGATGCTGATGCGACGGTGGAAGCCGGAACAGCAAGCCGCGATTATGGCCGAGGTTCAGAAGTACGACCCCGGTTTCAACATGAACGACTACCCCACGCAGGCGGCGACGAAAAAGGACTTCAACTCTGGTAAGTCGGCCGCCGCAGTGCGATCCATCAATCAGCTTATCGGCCATCTGAACACGCTGAATACATACGGCGACAAACTAAATAACTCGCGTTTCCCGATGTGGAATGCCGTCGCCAACACCGTGGAACGGCAGGCCGGGAACGAAGGCTTACAGGAATCCATGGGGCAGTACGATCGCGCGGCGCACGCTGTGGGGAATGAGCTCGAAACGATGCTACGCGGGTCGTCCGTCTCTGGTGAGAAGGAGCGCGAGGCCGTTCAGTCGGCGTTCTCTCACAACACGACGCCGGCCGATCGTAAGGGCGCAATCAACGCCGCACTTGACCTAATGGCGAGCCGCCTGCGCGAGCTCGATGACCAGTACACGAAGGGTGTTGGCCGCCAGCGCGATTTTTCGATCCTCAATCCAGCCTCGCGCTCGATCTTACAGAAGTTCGGCGTATCGGCGGACTCTCTTGATGCGCCGGGCGTTGGCGGCGGTGCTGCGCCGCAGACGCAGCCGACAGGACAGCCCAAAGTAGGCGACAAGAAAACCTTCCCGAATGGGCGCGTCGGCGTTTGGGATGGCGTAGGCTGGATGGCTCAGTGACATGCCTACCTATCTCGACAGCAGCGGCAATCCTGTTTCGGCGACTCCGCCGCCACAGGCCACCTACCTCGACGAGCAGGGCAACCCGCTGAGTGTCGCCGACGCCGCGACTGCGCGCCTTGCCGCGCGCGGCCTGACACCAGCCGCAGTTAAGGCGGGAGCGGGCGTCACAACGCCTGATCAAATCACCTTTCAAGAGCCGCCGTCGCGATTCCTATCTGGCGTCGGAAGTGCCATCAATCCTTTGAACTTGGTTCGCATGGACCCCGTCACCAAGACGCTCATCGCATTGACGGGTCACGGCGACATGCCAGGGCAGCAGGGTATCCGCGCCGCCCAGGCCCGCGGCGAGACGCCTGGTTTATCTGATCTCGCGAGCGGGTTTCTGCAAGAGGCCGGACTGCCGGACCCGATCGGTACGGCGAAAGAGTCCTACCATCGCGGCGAGGCGAACCAGACGCGATCTGATCTTTATGGCGGTGTCGCCGGGGCGGCGGCGCTCGCCGGGTTGACTCACGGCGTGACGAAGGCGTTACCCGCGATCGCGCCTGGGTTGCGGCGCGCTGGGGTTGCTCAGTATGCCGACACGCTCGCGCCAGACGAAAGTGCAAATCGCCCCTTGGCCGAGTCCATCGCGTCGCGCCTCGGCGATGAAGGCGTTACGCTGCAAAATCCAAAGAAGCAAATCGCTGGAGTCGCGCAACAGCACGCCGACGCGATCGACACCACGACTCCTATCCTGAATCGCCCGCAGGCTGCGCGTGTTGGGCCGATTTTGTCCGACATCGAAGCGCAGCGAGATGCTCTCTTCAATGAGGTTCAGCGTGTGCCAGCGCCAGTAGATCCGGAGTATCGTGCGGCGCTGATCGACAAGCTTAAGCGCCCGATGGGCGAAGTCGTGCAGGATGGCGACGAGTTAGTAGTGCGGGAGATTGCGCATCCTGATTTCTGGAACAAGGCGAATGAGCTGAACAAGCTGGCCGAGCACATCACCCAGAGTTCGAATCGCGGGATGATTCGCAACGACGTTCTCGCGAAACTCACGAAGGATTACAACTACGTCGGCGGCACCGTGCAGGGCGGTTACCAGAATCCCGGCATTGATCCGAGATACTTGCCGGCAAGCACTACCGCGGCCGACGCTATCCGCGATGTAGTGAATCAAGATCCCGCTGCGGCGGCGGCGAACTCCGATAAATCAATGTGGCTTGACGCTATGAATAAGCTTCCCAAGGATGCGCAGAAGCCGGTGCCGGTCGCGGCACTTGGTGATACCACGCGCATCCTTCGGAAGACGGTTCTTGGCGGCGCTGCTACCGGGGCGGCCGGACTACTCGGCGGCCCCGCCGCAGCGGCAACGACGGCGAAGGTAGCCGGGGTTGTTGGCGGCGGCCTGGAACTGATGGACATGCTGAACCGCGTGCGCGAGAACCCGCTTTACCGGACAACGGTGGGCGGCTACAAAATGCGCCTCGCGAAGGCGATCCAGGCGCGCGATGCGCAGGGCGTCTCGGACCTCGCCACGCCGCTCATGACGGGCGTCGGATTATCGGATGCTTTCGGTCACGACGCGGCCATCCATCAGGCGGTATCCAATGCGTACGCGCAGTCGAACGGCGATCTGAATCTCGCGCGGCAGAATCTATTTTCACAGGAGGCCGTTTATGTCAATCCAGACGGATCAACAGTCCCCGTCCCTCAGCACGTCACAAGGGCCTTCATCAACAGCGTCGGAGCCGATTCTAAACACGCCAATTTTGGGATGGCTCCGAGCAATGCGCAAGGCGGGCAAGATCAAACCGGGGGGGCAACTGGCGTTCGTCAACAAACAGGGACGCCAGATGGCGGGCAGATAACGTCTCCGAAAAGGCAAGGCACAGCCGTAGAGTTTCCGGCTAGCGGTGAACGCGATGAAAATGACGCCTTGTTTATGAAACGCACCGCGCCGGATGGCAGCGTGGCGAAGTTTCCGACGCCAGTTCCGCCGTCAACATTGTTGCCGCCTCAGTTCAAGAATGCGCGCAGCGTTACCTACGGAACGCCAATACCAGGCACCGGCACAATGCCTCCTGAGGACCGCGGACTTTATGGGCTGGCGTTTGAACCCAGCGCGCGCCGCCAGCAAACCGCCCCGGCTAATACTGTCCTAGTCGATCGCTCGGCCACGGACGAACCAGGCACCTACGCGCACGAGGTCAATCACGCCGTCTATCAAAAGGACCTACAACCTCAGCAAAGGCAGCAATTCCAGCAGATGGTAGTGGATGCCATCAATAAAGCTGCCGCCGCTCGCCAATCTGGCGGCCTGCCCGCCGAGCGTGCGGTTATCGCGACAATCCCGAAAGCAGTCGTGGCATACGCCAATGCCTATCCGCAGAATCACGATCGCGCCTTCAACGAAATGTACGCAGAACTCGGCGCGCAGTACATGCTGAACCCAACCGCGTTCAAGTCAACGTACCCTCAATGGTATGACCTATTCAAGCAACACTATGGCGGTAAGGAATACGTCCAAACGAAATAGGAGGCGCAGATGCTCGTACTCATTCTCTGGATTGCGGCGTTCGTTCTATTCGCACTGGCGGCGTTCAATGTGCCGTCGAAATGGAATCTCGGCTGGCTCGGCGCGGCGTGTGCGACTCTGGCCTATCTCATCGCACATTGGAAGTGAGGAAGTGCGACCATGTCGCTAGCATTGATTCGGGAGGACGCAAGGATGGCCGAGGAAACCCCTGGAGAGGACACCGAGCGCATACCGCGGCAAAACTACGGGCGCCGTGTATACGACGACAAAGCGCCATCCGATTGGCAAAAGCCTGGTTTCTGGCTTTCTGCGCTCGGCTTCCTTCTGACAATCGCGCTCGTGTTGTTGTCGTCGATTTGGAACAAGGTCACTTCTATTGAGGCCGGGATTGCCGCCTTGAACGTGGACAGCGGAAAGTTGGCCGCAAAACTGGAGTTTCACCAGCAGCAAATGAACAAGATCGAATCGCGCGCCGACATACTTGAAGCGCGTATCATTTCCCTGGAGAAAGCGGCGGCCAGACTGGAAGCCGAAAGGAGCAAGTGATGTGTGCAGCATGCAAGATCATCATCGACGGATACGGCGCCCTGAAGTCTTCTGCCGATGCTCTCGGCCACGTCGGCGAAGTGTTCTGCGAATCACTCATGAAGGGACGCGAGGCCGGAACGCTCACTGAGGAGCAGATGGACCGCGCTGCGGTATTCAGCCAAGAGCTGTGCGACTACGCGAAGGAGCTCGACTCTTTCCGGTGGAAGATCATCTACTTCGTCGGCGAGTTGGCGCAGGAGAGCGTACACAAAAAGGCGCCGCAGTGACGTGACTGATGCCGCACAGATCGCATTAATCTCTGGCGGGTTCACGCTCGCCGGCGTTGTCTTTAACGGCCTGTTCGCGCTGGCATTGAAGTGGAACCAGCGGACATTGCGGGACGAGTCACACGCCGAACACGTCGTCACTGGTGAACGTCTCGGCGCACTGGCCGAACAAGCCGCAGTCGTAGTGACACAGCAAAACGTCGTCGCGCAGCAGCTATCCGCGCAGCTCGCCCAGAACACGGCCATGACGGGCGAAGCTGCGGCGGCAAGCAAGGAGGCGGCTTCTGTCGCGAACGACGTGAACAACAAGATCGCCGCGACGCTCAGCGTGGTTCAGGAACAGCAGGCGCAGGAAGCGCAGCGGCAGGACGACGAGCATCACCGCTAGGTCGTCGTCACCTCATCCATCCGCAGCCTGAAAATGTGGTCCTCGTCGAATTCCACGATGACGACGCCGAGTTTCGGGTAGACGCGTAGCACGCGGCCCTGTCGTTCGCCGAACACGATCGCGGTTAGGCGAGGGGCTGGCACCTGATAGATTCGCACCTTGTCGTTAGGCTTCACGTGGGAACTCGTTCCACTCGCGCCCATCGAGTAGGCGACCGGCGGTTTTCTTGCCGACACGATTCATTTCGACGTTGTCGCGTTCCCTCGTGATGCCGTTGAAGTCGCCGTGCTTGTCGATTCGCATCTCGACTTGTGATGCGTGAGCGCATAGCTGCGGATTCTGATCGGTGGGAAGCCACTCTCCCCACTGCTTAAAGTGAAAGGCCACGCCCGCCGCGATGCACTGATCGCGAAGTGTCCGTGCCCAATCGGGATGCATCGGACGCGCTGCCGGGCCGCTCTCTCCACCGACAACAACCCACTCGATTCCGCGGCCTTTGTGTGGCACGGCTTCATAAAGCCACGTATGCGAATCAAGATCGACCGACCCCAACAACGGCTCAATGCTAAGCCAGAGTGGCGCATCGCCGACGAGAGCACGCAGTTTCAGCAACTCCGGTATTCGCTGGTTTGCCGTCGCCTGATCTTCGACCGAGCAACCCCACCATGCGTTCTTCGGAATCAGCGACGGAAACGCGCCGAGGTACCTGCGCATCTTGGCGAGTCGTTTCGTGAGCACGAGCCAATCGAGATGCGGCGTGCTGCCGATCGTGCGCATCAGCGCATCACGCCAATCGTCAGGTACTTCCTCGTCGAAGACATCAGAGAGCGAGGCGGTGAAGACCTTGATTCGTCGGCCTTCCTTGATCGCCTGCCGCTCCCACGCGAACGGCTTCCGCCTGTTGGCTTCCGATGTGAGGTAACGAGCGTTGCCCTTGCCCCACTTCGCACGACCGTAACGGTGATCCTGCTCGCGCTCCGCGTAACAGTTGTCGCAACCTGCCGACACCTTCGTGCAACCGATCCACTCGTTATGAGTGTTGTCGGTCCACGTGATGTGAGAATTCTCAGCCATTGGTTGTTACCTCATTGCCGTAACTTGACCTGCGCCTTCCCGTCGTTGACCGCGCGCCGTTCGTAGAAAGAACTGTCACGCTGAACCGCCCGTTCAAGCCGCGCGACGCGTGCCCGAAGTTCGGCGTTCTCTTGTTCTTTCAAACGACAGCCCTCGCAGCGCTCGGAATCGGTGACGGGTCGGAACGGGTGAACGGATTGGGCCATACGCCCTCCAGCCTACACCGAAACAGCGTCGAGGGCCGCTCGCAACTCTCGCCCCCCGCTGCAAATCTTGGCATCGCGGTACATGAGTTCCGGCTCCTGCTGTTCAATGCCATCGGGGTAGTAAACAATCGCCGACCCGAATTCGCGGTAGCCGCACTCGATTCGTCCGAGATGAAAGCCGAATTCCGTGTGCGCTGAACGATTGCACGGGAGAACGAGAACGCACGCATCGGCGTCGCGCAGGGCCTCCATATCGCGCGTGTGGCCCGCTGCCGCCATGGGATGCTGAAGGCACGCACGAAAAGCGGACGGTGGCCACGGCTGCCAGCTCGGGATTTGCTCCCACTGGAATCCGCCAGGGATACCCTCGCCGTCAGGTTCGCGAAAGTCATAGACCGCGTGCCCAATGCTGCGCAGAAACCGTACAGCTTCGGGCTGATGTGGGTTGCGCCAGGAAGAGGCGACGTAAATCTTCACTTCGCCCCCTTCTTCTTCCCCTTTGGCTCGGTCGCATTCTCCGTCTTCGGCTGCCGAGGACCGCGCTTGAAACTCGGCGTGAAGTCGAGAGCAGATTCCGTCGTCGTCTTCACCGTCTTCACGTACGGGGCCACGCTGGTGTCCTGAAGGATGCGGTACCGGCCTGCACCGAACGTGTCGGAACTCTTCAATTCCTTCCGCACGTCGGTGACTTCGCCCTCCCGGTGCGCGACGAGTACCAGATCGTCCTCGGCGTTGTCAACACTAGCCTTCATCGCGCGAGGGGATGCGTGCTGCTGTAGCGGCACTCCCTGCAACTCGTCCAACCGTTTGAGGTCGCGTTGCAAAGATTCGATGCGCCGCTCGATCTCTTCGCGGCAGTTGATGGCGCGGTCGGCTAATTCGCGCGCACGATGTCCCATCGCTTCGATCTCACCTACGGGCGGTTGTTCGGGGCTGGTTTCGTTATCTCTGTACATGCTGCCTCCCTCTTGATTCGCTCAGTGGATGCGGGTGTAGTCGTAACCGCTCGCCACCCGCTGTTCGATGTACGACTCGTACTTTTGCTCTCGCTTCAACTCGCGCGCGGCCTGTCGCGTCGGCGCGCCGACGAAATGCCCATCGTCGCCCATCACGCGGTACGGCGGGTTGTGCCTGTCGTGCAGTTTGGCGGCGAGTGCGGTGCGCCGGGCCAGTTTCTTTCTGTTCATTCTCAACCCTCTATTCAAGAAAGAGAACGGCCAACCGCGACGGCTATCAGCAGCGGAGGGTGAGTGCGCGACGGATTTTCGCGGCGGCTGACCGTTCCGATGTGATGACGAGTGGCACGATTTTCTCACTGCCACCTTCTTCTACCTGGTACGTGCTTCCGTCATCCAGAGTTCTCGTCATCACACCGCAACGCTGCCGTTCCGAAAGGTGCCCGTCCTGAGAGCCGCATCGCAGTGGCGCCGACCCGCGGCTTCTGCAATGCGAACATGAACGGGCACCTACCGCAACGGGCGACTCGGCGCTGTAGGCAGTGGCGCCGAATCGCCGCGCCGCTTACTTCTTCGCGGACGCCTCTTTCGTGATGTCGTATTGCAACGTCTCTTTGTCGAGGATGGCCGCGTAGTAATCGCCGTTGCGGTACACGCGCAGCTTGTTGCCTTTCTTATCTTCTTCCTCGGTGAGCTCGTCGCGGTGTTCCTTGAGCGCTTCGTAGAGCTTGAATTCCTTCGCTTTCAACTCTTCTTCCAGCCCTTCGGTGATCTCCGCAACTTCGACGCGCTTCTTCTTCGCCTGTGCAATTGCCGTCTCGATTGCGGGGATCTTCTCCCGCTCGGCGCGCACATCGCCGATGGTGTCCACCATTTCATCGTCGCCGGGGCGGTCACTCTTGCTGTTTTTTGCCATCGTCTCCTCCTACGTCCGTACGTGCCGCGCGTGTATGCGTTTCGTTCCTTGGTGTCGGATCTGCGATCCCGGCTTGATGTTCTCGCCGCACTTGTCGCAGATTGCCGCCTTCCGAGCCGTCCGGAGTGCCCACAGTTTGTAATTCGGCTTCGCCATCTGTACCTCCTGAGCGCGGCAGTTTATACATGGAGTTATAAACGTGTCAAGGAATATTCTTCAATGTCCCATAAACGCGCCGAAGTTTCGAGTTCGCGTTGTTGCAGTCGCCGCAGCCGCCGCGCCCCTTCCTGCGACTTACGGCCATCACGTGAAGTCCCGCGGCGCACATCTCCTGCGGCTTGCGGCCTCGTCTTGTTGGCGCGTTCCGGACTGCCTCGCGCAGCATCTTCCGCTGCGTTCGGTACAGCGGCATGGTGCGGATCATCGCGGCCAGCGATTCAATATCGGATATTGAAAATGCGTCGCTCATGCGGTCCTCGGAAGTCTTCGATGATGACGCAATTGCAGCGCGGGCAGAGCAGATCAGCGCGCCCGTCGATTGCGACCTGTACCCAGCGCGGATCGTATCGGTGCGTCCGGCAGCAAAACGGGACCGGTTCGGGGACGAACGCCCCGTCGTTCATCGCGTCATCGATGTACATGAACGAGCCAACGATCCAAAGTGCGCGAGCGACCGCATGCCAGAGCCGCCCGCGCAGAGTCCGAAACTAAAACCACACGAAGCCTGCATGCCTCCACTGTAAAGAACGGTCACGCTTTCGCGCGAGCGTCGGTCGACGCCTTATCAACTTCGTCCGGCTCGACGGTCACTTCGAACGCCACGATCGCCTCGCGACGCAGCGCCGCTTCGATGACCTCGCGGACGGCTAGTTCGTCATGATCCGCGACGTAGACGACGATGCGGCTCACGGCGTCGCCTTCGTGGCATTCTGTTGGAACGTTGCGGTGCCGCTGACAGACTCGGTGCCGAGCGGGCCGCCGAGCGGCTTCCCGACCGGAAGCGGCGCGGTCGGACCTTCCAGAACGTTCGTGGGCGCGATCTGACCCGCCGCAAGCAGTACATCGTGCGTGGCCTTGACGAGCTCTCCGATCTCGGCCTTGTGTGCTGCGTCGCCGGAATTGTTGATCGCGATCTGCCCTCCCGCGTCGAGCGCCGGTGGCACGAGCGGCGCTACGAAGTCCACGACGGCATCGTGCTTCTGCTCCCCGGTCATGCCGCTGCGGCGCCTGCCGAAGAATCCGATGAGCGCCGCGATGAGGTACGGGACCTCCTGAACTGCAAGGTTGACTCCGACTGCTGTATTTGCTCCACCTGACATTGCTCTTCTCCTTCTGCCGAGCTTTCGGCTCGGTCACTTGATTGGTCGCTTGTTCCATGGGCGGGCTCGTGAATCTCGTCTTCGGTCGGGAAGTTCGCGCTCACGACCGCACCACCCTTCGCTTCCCATTCACTTCCAGCAGCAGTGCGCGCATAGCCTCCCCGTCAGCCGTCGCTTTCGTCTCACCCTGACCGAAGCCATCGACGAACCGATAACCTTCGTTACCGATGAAGAAGAGCGGCGCTGGATCGAGGTTCAGAGCGAGCAGGCCACGAAGCCAGCCCGTCATGTCAGGCGAATCGAATTCGGAGACGCCCCAAGGCAGGCGCGCCGCTTTCGCTTGGGCCGCGTACTGAGCAGCGTGTGCGTACGATGATTCTTCGACGCTTCCGTACGTGTGTACGCCGGTAACGTCGACGCGATCGAAGATAGGCGAGAAGCGCGGAAGAGTTCCTGGATACGCCACCTCTGGACCGATGAACCTCGGCACGCGCAGCAACGGTGCTTGCTTGAGGATGTTTCGCAGGCCAGTAGTGAACGGGACTACATGCTCGGCCAATGTTCGGTCACGAATCGTGTCGCCGCCGTCACCGCCGTTCACGCCGTCGAAGGCGATGAGTGGGTTCGATAGGGCGATGTCCGGTTCATTCAGCCCGACGCCGAAGAAATCAACAGAGTCGGCATAGCGGTCGGCCAGCGCCTCGCCCATGTACTGCATGGCTTTCGGGTCGATGTGCGGCATGGCGGCGGCACTGAGGAGCCAAGGACGCGGCGCGGAGAGCTTGTCCTGCTCGACGAATCGCGGATCGCCCCAAACGTGGACGTGGCCGTCCGGCGCCTCCGGGTTATCCCACGCAAGCGCGCTGGTTAGTTCGCGGCGGTAGTTATCGACGAAGTGCCACGCGATGCCGTAAGGCGCTACGAGTAGTCCTTCGGCGCCGAGTAGAACGTTCACGATCCTACTCTGCGCATCAAGATCACTCGTGGAGTCTGGATTCGCGGCCAGCATCGCAGCATAGCAGGCAAGCCATCGTTCCTCCGGCACATGCCACTGCGCGAGCACCTGACAGCTCGAGCCTTCGACCGAGCACACACACGCCGCCTTGCCGCCGCTCGCCCATGCCGGCACATCGACAGGGCCGAGCAGGATGCGCCAGCCGGTCGAGAGCGCTCGTTCGATCAGCGTGTCGAGCGCGTCGAAGTTGGTTGTCGTTGCGGTCGGGAAGAGCTTCGCGAGGCTGCCCCCGGTGCGCAGGAGCGGCGGTCGCGGGCCGAGGATGTTGGCGAGCACGCGGAGTTCTTCGGTCGTGAGCTCGGAGTCGAACGGGTTGCGACAGATTCCGCCGATGATGGTCACCTGACCTCCGTGCATTCCGTTCTCTTCTCGCGCATTAGCGCCCGCAGTACCTCGGCCGCGAGGTCCTCAATAACATCAACCGGAATCGTAGCGGTTGCAATCACTGCGTACCTCCAATGCTCGGCCGCTTCCGAATCGTCGGCGACAGGTTCGGCAGCCGCAGATCATCACCCGTAAACGAGAGATCCATCGGCCATGGCTCCAGCATTAGCCTGCCCGTCGCCTTGCTGCGCACAGAGATGAGCATGCGGCGTCTCTGGCCGACCGCCATAAACGCCTCCGCCGCGTTGGATGTGTACTGCGGCACTTCGACGACCAGCGGGAACGTCGCGCAGTTACAGACGTAGCGGCGCTGCTCAGGACGAAACACGCGCAGACACGACGCGGGGCATTCACCGGTTTCGTCGAACGCGTTGTTCCATCGACCGGTTCCACAACTCGCGTTGACGAAGGGATTATTCATGTCTCGAAGGAACGGAACATCGACTTCGGTGGAGACGCTGTCTCCGGGACCGAGGGCCGAGCTTGCGAAGCGTTCATTGTCGCCGTAGACGCTTGTCTCGCCGTCTGGCTTCTGCCACACGGCAGTAACGCGCAGCGGTTCGGCCCATGCTGAGCGATCAATAGGAACCGTAAATGACTCGATGGCGGAGGGCGGCGGGATCGGCACGGATGGGCGTCGGCGGGACGGTTGCGAGGCTTCCGGACACGTCCCCCGTGCAGTCACTCCCCACAACATCAGCAACACGAAGACAAGCGCCGCAACGAGAAACGGGTTGACGGGCGGTATCGGATCGCGGCGAAGGGGCTCGTCGGGGCGGATGTTCATGCAGCACACTCTCTCGTTGCTATGTAGAATCTCATCCGCCACCTCCGCCGAGCAGGCACCGTCTCCCGACGCGACCCGCCCCTTTCGCTGCGCCGTTTCGCACTACACCGAAGTTCGCTTGCTTCCATCGTCAGAGCCAGATCAATGTTGAAGGTGTTCGGTTACACCTGCTGAGTGCCATTACCGCCGAAACGACGACTACGCCCGGCGACGCGCCGGAAGCGCTGAATTACGCAAAGAACATTAAAAGAGGTCACGGATAGCACTCTGCGCCGCCAGACTTCTCGGCGACCTTCCGCAACTCATCAGGAGTGACGCACATGACCGCGATCTCGTTTGGCACCTTGCGCCAGCCGTATCGCCATCCGAGCCATTGCCGATGCTCGCCGGGATCGTAGGTGGCGCCCTTGCAGTTCTCTCGCACGATGACCGTGAACGGGATGGAGCGGCGCAACTCTTCGGCGTTGCGGCGGTCCTGTTCGCGACGCTCGATCGTTGAGGGATCAACACGCGGGCGCGTATCGGTGTACGGAATCAAGTTCATGCAGGAAGAGAGCAGAAACGGCAGAGTAAAGAAGATGAACTTACGCATTCCGGCGCTCATCATCGCTCCGTTCTCCACCAGTCGCCGCGCCACTCGCTGAAGAGGACGCGCAGCATCACCGCGGCAGCCGATAGCAGCGCTGCCGTTAGCGACAATTGCATGATGACGTCAAGCCAGTCTTTCGTGAATACCATTTGCGACTCCTTTCGGATCAATGCCGACTTCCGCGCAAGCATCTTTCCAGCGCTCCCATCGACCCTCATGCGACTCGCGAACGAACGATGCCGCCCACATCTCAAATCGCGCCCTCGCGCCGCTGTTCGTATCCGGATCTCCCTCGGCGTTGATAAACGCAGCAACCGAAACGGCGCGTTCCCGAATCATCTCCTCGCGAGACAGTTCTTTCGTCGCCGTCTTCGTCGGGACGAGCGTCGCTTCCCAATCGCGCCAGTTGTGCATGAACGTCTTGAGGTTCATCGGCTGGCGCCATTTCTGATCGTCACGAGCGAGGAAGGCGATGTATAGCCGCTTCGTTGTCTGAATGCGCTTTGGCGCTTCTACACCAAGCTCTAAACGATCAGCAGTGTAATACTTCAGCGCCTGTTCGCGTCCGATCTGATTCGGATAGCCCGCACGCACCTCGTCGAATTCGGCCTCATAATCGAGCGGCGGCGTTGCGAAGAGGGCATCCATGGCGGCTTTCGGGAGTTTAGCGCGGCGCATCGGTCGATTCCAGCACGCGAATGTAGTCGATGACGGCTTCGGACCAGCCGTCGATGTGGTGCCACTTCCGCTTGTAGCCGGCGCCGTTCTGATAGGCCGCCACGTTGATAACGTACGCGCGCGCTGCGATTGGGGCCGGTAGCGCGTCGTGCGACTGCTCATCCGTGATAACAATCAGTCGGTCGTGCGGCGACCGGTTCGCGTAGGTTACGGCACGACCGGTGTACGTTGAACTGTGCGACTGACTCCGATTGATGGCGTCGCGCAGCGCAAATCCGTGTCGCCTCGGGATGTCTACGTTGCGCTCCGAAAACGAGACGACTTGAACGGATTCGCACACTTCGCGGAGAAGGATAGCCAGACCGCACGCAGCATCCATGCGCTGTAAATCGCTCTTCGCGGAGATCGGAGAATCCATCGATCCCGAGACGTCCACGAGCAACACCGTGCGCCCGCTCAACTTCTCCGCGTCTCCAAGGCACTTCAGCATCGCCGGTTCGATTGCATCTTCCAGCCTCGGAGCGTACCGCGCTGCGGCGATGAAGCGGAACGGCAGAACACGCTCTGTCTTCATCGTCGCGAGTCCAGCGCGAATTGCCACCTCATCAACACCCGCCTGTTGCATATTGCGAAGGTTGCGCAGGAGTGCAAGCGCGCCTAGCTTGCCTTCCATAAGCAGCCGCGTCCACTCGGCCTTCTTTTGATCGGCGGGAGCGGCAGAGATCGCGACCTCCCACGTATCCGGCGTTTCGAGAGTGCGATTGACGACGGCGGCGAACAACTCGGACCCGTCTGGCGCAGGCGCCCCGGCCTTCCGCGCCATCTTCGTGTAGCCGCGAACTGCCTTTGCCGGTCGGGCGTGCGATAGAAACAACACGTCACGCAGCTTCACGGCCTCGTCACGGTCGTACTTCGCGAGTTGGTACGCGTCGAATTTTAAGAATGCCGCCGCAAGCCCCTTCTTCACCTGGGCAGAGAGCGGTTGCTTACCATCCCTCCAGTAGATCGCGAGGAACTCGGTCAGCTCGTCGGCGCGCTGAATGACGCGAGCGAGCGTCTTCGATACGAGGCCGGGCGCCACATCCTTGCGTCGCGCCAATTCGCGCACCAGGAAGAGCGGCACGTGACGGAGCTTCTGTTTCTCTCGCGCGTCGACGGCGATCTCTGCGACGACCTCGGCGGGCACCTTGGAGACTGATTCGGCGATGATCTCGGCCTGCGACACGCCATCGATGTAGAACTGATTCTCCCACAGCATGCAGGCCATCACGACGCGCCGGAGCTGGAGTTCCGCGTTGATGCGCACGGCGGGCGCGCCTTCGTGAGTCGTGATCTTCGGAGCGGGAATCTTGACGTTGAGTTTCGCCACGCTACCTCCAAAAGTAAGCCGAGGAACAAGCGGATGCGGAGCTTTTTGCAGAAGTAACCGCGGCCTTCACCATCGGCAGTTAGTGTCTACTGACACACGCGGTGATTTGTTCTTTTGCTCTACCAGCCTGAGCTAACGCCACACGAGGCGACGTGACGGATTCGAACCGCCGACCCTAAAGATTAGGAAGTAACCGCCTGCTACGCCACGCAGATGATTCGAAAGTCAGGGGAACAAGCGAAGCCGGTAACAGTCGTGCGCTGCCGCCCGAAGACGACCCGCTTCCGTCTTCCAAAAAGAAGTAACCGACCCCTACGCCACCCGACGCTAATTTTCAAAAGATCAGACTACGAAAACAGCCACGCGAGCAACTTCACGAATGCCTTGGCGTCGCACGCGTTCGTACCGCTCTCCATCCGGCAGAGCGTGGATGCCGAGATGCCGATCTCCTTCGCGAGCGCACGTTGGTCTACCTCGCGCTTGAATCGGTACGCTTTGAGTGCTTCGCCAATTCGCATGCGCGTTCAGTTTAGGTCCGCGATTCCTGAAAAGCAATAGGCCAAACGAAGAAATACCTAACGGGGAAGTTACCAGATAAGGAATCAGCCCGTCTTTGCGAGCATGTGCCGCACGTAACCCTCGGCGTCTTCGGGAGTCCACCCGTCCGCGTTGCGTCGTTTCACGATGGCGCCGAGGTAGGCAGTAGTAGGATGTCCGCGCAGGTTGCCTTGTTCCTCGCAAACTAGGGCGAGAAACCACCAGAGCCCGCGAACGGTAAGCCACGGTTTCAGCTCCCGCTTCGTGAGTTGAAGATCTGGCGCGAGCTTTCCGAGCGCGTCCCAAGCCTGCCTCCATTCGTCCGGCGACAACGTAGTTTTTGAAGGTGACGGTGTAGGTGGTGGTGACGGTGTAGGTGGTAGGACAGGCGGGACGGAAACGGACGGTGTCCGGTTTTGGTCGTACCTGTCCGCGCGTTTCCTTGCAGCCTCCCTAGCCTTGGTTATGAGCTGTTGCTGCCCCTCGTAGCTCACCATGCGGTATTCGTTGGGCACGCCAGTAGGCACCAGGCGGCGCCCGTCCTCGTCTTGGCAGGCTGAGAACGGGTCAGGCGACAGGAAGACCCTCAACGCGTCCTGGGCCTCCTCAATCGTGCAGGCGGCCATACGGGAGAGCTGGAAGGCGGTCAGGCCCGGAATGATGCCGTCGCGGAACTGACCTTCGATGATGAGCGCGAGCCAAGCCCATCGAACGTGCGCGGGGTGAGCGAGGATTGAGCTTTGAGAAACGAGGGTAGGATTAATTACGGCATAGCTCAGTTTCACGTCCGGTTAATTCCTCTCGCGTCCGATTGTATCCGCAAGAGTCCGTAGGGTCAACCCTCACTCCCGCCAAAGCACCTGCACGTCGGACCGGGAGCCGTCCGCCTTGACGTTGCTCACGTTGTTCCCTGCGCTATTTCTTCCGATGAACGAGCGCTGACCGGCGTCGCCGGGATCGCTGCACCACATCGCCTCCCTGGCTTCCTTCCGCCTTCGGAGACGCGCGCCTCGGTTGTTGATCGTCGTCGTTGACTTGATGTATTCGAAGGGCAGCCACTTCGCGCCCGCCGCCTCGCACACGATTACCTGCCCGCTGCGCAACCGGCACCATTCGCCTAGATCTGCGTACTCGAGCGGCAGGCCACGGCGGTAGTGCCTGCCCGCTGGACCCTCGTACGGCGCGTCGATGAACCACGTGGCCTCGGCGTCGGGTAGCGCGTCGTAGGAGGCGTGCTGGACGCGCCAGTGCCGAATACGCTCAACCTGAGCGGCGATGCGGGCGCGCACCGTCGCGCTCCACAGCGAAGACTCGTACTTGCCGCTCTGCATCCACTTCGACGGCTTACGTCGCGGCGATGCGGCCCCACGCACGATCCAGAATCCGAGAAACCATTTGGCCTCTTGCGGAGCCTTGACGTCATCGATATGGCCGAAGATCGCCGGCAGGCTCATGATGTCGTCTCGTGTGGCGGAAGTCAGGAAGCGCCAGATTCCAACGATTCTCTCGTCCACATCGGCAAGTGTCACATCGCGGTCAGAGTGGCGCGTGGCGTAACCAGCGGAGCCGCAGAAGGGTTCTATGATGCGCGGATACCGAGGCGCCGGGTAGAGTTTGGCAATGCGATGCTTCGCGCCGTAGTAGCTGAAAAACGGACGGAGCGCCGCACTCACGGCGTCCACAGCTTTCGGTCGAGCACATCGAAGATCAGGCGCTCCTGCTCGCCCTCGGTTAGCGGCGTCAGCGCCTCCTCACCGAAGCGCTTCCCCCACCTACCGACAGCGCACCTCTCGGCGTTGACGGCGAGCGACACTTCTCGCGCGAGTTCACGGATTTCGTCAAGGCTCACGCTGCCCTCCGAATTGTGCAGTCCCGGCAGATGTCGCGCAGCCTGAATCTGTCGTCCAGTCGATCCAGAACGCGCCGAACCAGCGGGTAGCCGAAGTGCCAGGCGAGTTGCGCGAGGGCGAGCGTCCCGACGCCGCAGAGGAAGGCGAGGAGGGTCATACGCACTGCCCGCTTTCGGCCGCGCATCGGTGAAGAAACATACATTTCGGGCAAATGCCGAGTGTTCCAGCACCGAGGCCGCACGCTGCACATCCGTCAAGCATCGCCCTCGGCCACCGATCACCGCATTTCGAGCACGGCTTCGCGTGACGATCGATCGCGTTGTCGATGGTCGAATAGGTGCGGCGGTCGAAATATTCGTCGTCGTTCATGCTTGGGTCACGTAGATGACGGCGCCGGGCGAGTCCAGCGCGTCAGGATCTTCGTTAGCGAAAACCTTCGCCAGCCGCAGGTACTCCGACACCTGGGCGTCATCGTTCCAGACGCGGGCGGTTGTTAGTGCATCCTCGGTCGAGCGCGCAAGTTTTGACAGGTCCGGCTTCGTGAACGGCTGCGAAGGGGCGCCGTCGCGTAGCTGTCGGGCGTTCTTGCCAGTGCGGTAATGGCTCTGCGGCCGTACGACTGTGAACACCATGCGCACATGAAGCGGGCCACCCAACGGCAACGCCCCGTCGCGCGCCTCCACGGCGGCGCTCACTACGGCGTCGCGCCAGTTCTTAATTCGATCATGCAACTGCTCTACGACGATGACGCGCTTCGTCCGCGGATTGTTGAAGCCGCGTTTCGAACCTTGGGGAGCTGGAGTGCCGCGCACTTCGATTCTCATTGGTCGCACCCCTTGCAAATCCGCGCATTCCCTGGCACATCCTCGCGCGCGCGAAACTCACGGCGAAAGCGAGGAGCAATTGCCGTGGCGAGCCCGCAAACCGGCGCGAGCATGTTGGGACTGGCGAACCATTCCGCCCAACGGTGCCAGAGGCATTTGCGGTTGCGACGGAACCAAACGTTCATAGGGTCCTGCATCGGCGCAGGAAACGACACGACGGGATGCGGCTCAACCACGCGTCCGAATGCTGCGGTCCACGCTTCCGAAGTTCCATGCAGTTCAGCCATCAGCCTGCGGTCCTCTTCGTCGCCAATCATGCGACGGCCTCGGCGCGTCTTCGTCGGAAGTATTCGTGCGCCGCCCACGCGAAGGCTACATTCCAAACTAGAAGGCAATCACGGCAAGTGAGCCAGTCATCGCAGGCAACATCCAAATGCTTAAACCACGACATCGGCCGCTCCAATGCCACGCCTCACGCGCTCAGCAACGGCCAGCGCATGATTGTACGCGCCACGGCAGCCGTAAACGACACCAGCAGTGAACGAGGTCCACGCGACGGACTTGATAAACTCGCGCGTCTTTGAGTCGAACAACTCCTCGATTCCGTCGCTCATTTCGGCCCACTCGATTTCGAATGCTTCGCGCTGCTGTTGGTCGCTCATGTAAGCGCCTCCGATGGCATCGTGGACGGTTGCTCGGCGATATAGGTGCGACTGCCGCATGGACAGACGCATTGGCCCGTCTGTTGATCATGCATCCGGCAGAGATGCTTCAATTCCAGCGGGACCATCTCAGGGTTCGGCGTCGGCATGACTGCCGTAAAAACGCGACCGCAGCCGACAGATAAGCGCCTGCTCTTATCGCAAAGTTTCATTGCCCCTCCTGAAGTTGTTGCAGCCGCTCCGTTTTCGCGCCTTCGATTCGGTCGATGGAGGCGGAATCTTGGGCGGTTTCCAGCTCCCCCAGCAACGCGTTACACTTCGCGTACGCCGCCTCTACGCCGTCCTTTGTTTTGCACGTCTTGATGTAGTCGATTGCTTTCGTGACGCGCTCGGTGAGATCGGTGGCTGCCGGCGGTCGAGACGGATTGGCCTCGTAAAACACTTCCAGCTCGCGCAAGAGTTCGGGATCGGCATCACCAATGCTGTGCCGAAACGCTGCCGCCTGTTCCCATTTCTGCGTGCGCTCCTCTTGTGTCGTCGCGGCGAGCAGCACACCCTTGAACACACCCACACGGTGCGCGAGCGTTTCCTTCTCCGAAGTCTCGATATTCGGCGCGGTCATTTCCTCGCGCATAAATAGGCCGCTAAGCTCTTGCGGAAACGCGCGCCGCAACGCCAACGCCTCGGCGCATTTCGCGATCTGGTGAGGCCCCATCTTCTTCCACATGAAATCGTTTGGCGGTCCAGGCGCGAAGTCTTTGAAGCGCGCCACGGCCCAAAGCGGCTCGCTAAAGTCGGAGCGGAGAGCCGCCACGCGCGCGGCGAAAGGGCTCTCGGTTTTCGTCCACACATCAACCCATTGCGCGCCATCGCCCGTCCACTGCGGACCGATCTGTCCCCTGTACTTACCAGTGCGTTCCGCGATGAGGCGATAACCGTCGATCGATGTTTGGATCGTCATCTTGCCGTCGCGCTTAACCGCGTAAATTTGTCGCGCGAAAGGATCTAGTCCCGTGCGTCGGCAAACGTGCAGGAACAGTTGCAATTCCTCGTCCGTGGTGCCCTTTGCGACCGTGTTCTTGAGGATCTGAACCTGTTGCCGCGTGAGTGACGATGCGGATAGGATTTCCTGCGTCTGAGTTGTGACCAGCGCGGTTTCGTCGCTCAAAAGATCACCTCTCCTGTTTCGGCGGATCTTTCTTGGCGCCGAGATGATTCGTTGATGAGCCAATCGGGCGGGGGCATCGAACAGCGGCGCCCGATTGGCGCCCAAGAGTTAGAACGCAAGCAATAGGCGTAACGCGCAGTCGCCCAATCGATGTCCGCCTTTGCGATCTCAAGCCACTGCGGCTGCTGTTCGTCGATATCGAAGAATCTCGCTTGGTAAGGGTAGACCAGCTGCGCCACGGGAAAGCGGAAGTGAAGTTGCCCGCGAAGATCAGGTGCTAGTGATTCTACGGCCTCGATATACCACTGCTGCTGAATATGCCACTTCTCCGCTGCTGCTTTATTTTGCAGCGAGCGGTCGTCAATCTCGCGCTTCGTAAACTTCGGATCGAGGATCAACACATGCCGCCGCGAAAGATGATCCAACATTGCCCGGCACCAAATGGGGCCGTGAGCGGTCTCGGTCTGCCAGATGATCACCTGTTCTGACTCGCCAAGTGGCCAGTCTCCGTACTCCTCAGCGAGAAGGTCACGCATGGACGATGCCGCCGCTTCGACGCCCGCAGAACGCTCGCCGCCGCGCGTCAGTACGATGTTGCCCTTCGCTTTCTCAGCGTCCTTCCATTTCTTCGCATCACCGGACCAAGACGCGTACGGCTTCTTCGTCGTCGGCGAAGTGAAGTCTGATGGATGCGCCTCAACGTAGCGCGCGCCTTTGCCGAGGACGATAGCGTGCGCAATCGAGCCCGTTTCCATGGCTTCAGTCGCGCGTTCGTCGGCGAGTTGTTCATGCCAGGAGGTAAGGCGAGGATGGTGCGCCGCAAACTCGGTGGGCGAACCGCTCAGTAGCCGCTTGATCCCCGAAGAACTGAGCGACGGTTCAGGCGCCGGATCAGAATGGTATTCCTCCGGCGTGATGTCGTAAATTCCGGCAGCCATGATGGTCATCGGCGGCACCCATGGCATTCAATCGACGGAGGGAAGAGGCTGATATGGTACGAACCCCACGGCGTTTGAACCCAACTAACGAGCGACCAGACAACCAAGATGAACACGACGATACTCACGCAGCCGCAACCACATCCCGCGGAGCCGCTATCTGAATCAGCCATTCATCGCCTCCCGCACGCAAGCGAACTCGCCGCAGATGGAGCATTGCGTAGAGTGTCTAGGGTCGGTTACGTACTTCTGCGCGTCGATACGGTGACGATGAATGTCACACCGCGCCCAATGCTTCTCATCCGCGTGGCCGCTCTTCGTGCACAGCTTAACGAGCGCTTGCTGTAACGCCGTGACTTGGTCGCGGAGATCCTCAACAATGCCACTCATCGGTTTGCCTCCCTGCGCTCTTGCGCACCCGGACCGAGTTCGTCTTGAAGGTGCAGGGTGTGATGGTTCATGGCGTCGGCTCCTTCGCACTCCGCGCCTCGTACTCGTCGATGTAGCCCTGTGCGACGCGCACACTGACGCCGAGTTTGAGCGCGATCCACGCGGCACGAGTCGTGCGCTGCCGACTCTCCTCGTTCGGACCGTCGTAGGCTCGGTAACCCGCGAGAAAAAAGGATTCGTGCTTCTTCGGTACGCGGCTCACGACCGCACCGCCTGGGGGTTGCGAGACTCTTCGATCTCCATCAGAGAGTTCATCAGGCGGCAATAGTCCCCTTGGGACATCTCAAAGCGGGCGCCATTCCGCAGCAGCGCAACCTCTCCCGGCCTAGATTGATCGCGCTCGATTCGAATTTCATGGTTAGTGGCGTACGCGATAGCCTCTTGGTACATCAACACGAGCCGATCAATCGCCTGCCTTTTGGTTCGCGTGAGCGCGCCGCCCTTCGTCACGGCGCGTTCTTGACCGCCGCAGAAGTATGCTGGCAGCAGCACATAGCCGGCGCCGTATTCGTATCTCCGAAATCGCCCGATGCGCAAGCCGTCCATGTAGACGTCGTGAACGTACGTTCCTCGCGCTTGCCGGTATCTAATGATTTGTGGCACAGCGGCGTCCGTCATCTCACTCTCCATTCGCCCGGAACGAACACCGCCTGGGGGTTGTCGCAAGGCTTGATCGTGAAGCCGTCGCGCACAAGGCCGCAAACGTTCGTAGCGCCAGACCAGCCGACAAGGTCGCGAGGATACTGCACGAACTGACCGTCACTGATTCGCGCGACGATCGGAAACGCGTCCGAGCGGCTGGGATGCGTGGCGTCTAACTCGACGAAGTACTTCGGGTCGTACTTGCTCATCTCACTCTCCATTCGCCCGCCGTTCACGGTCGCACCGCCGGCGGGAACTTGGTAGGTGGATTCAACGGCTCAACGTTGCATTGCCACGCCGCATTGATTGCGCGGGCGCAGAGAGCATCGGCGGGTTGCGTCGAGCGGAATGGGCCGTAGAGCACGTTGACCGCCGCACGGCTCGTGCCCACGTGGCCGACTACGCGCGCGACGTACCACTTCGGCGCAGGCTGCGCGAGATACGCCCAGCCGGCGGCCGTGATCCCGTGACGACCCTTAGCCGACGCGACGGAAGCAACGAACGTGAACAATAGGGGTAGGAGAATACGCTTCATGTCAAAACCTCCACAGGGTTCGCCCGCCCCATCATGCTTCGGTGTGTGATCAGCCGCTTGGTCGTTCGCACCCCTGACGGACAAACTCGCCCGGTCAGGCGCGGCGCTCAGGTGGTCGCGGCACGAAGATTGAGAGGTCTGCACCGAAGCATGATGCGGTGGGCGAGGTTGAAGGTTACGGCTGATCACGACGACAATCTAAAGTCCGAGGGCGAGGGTTGTCAAGAAGTATTTTCAGGATTGCGCATTTCTTGAAACGTGGTATCCTCACCTCGTGAGCGCGAGTAAAAACCGAAGTTACTACTCCATCAACCTCGAAATCGGCGAGCGTATCAGGGCTGCGAGGAATCGCGCCGGACTGCGGCTTGATGAACTCGCGGAGGTCATTTCGAAGTCGCCGATCACCATGCACGGCATCGAGACGGGCAAGGTTGGCATCAAAGCCGCGCACGTGGCCCTGATCGCGCTGGCGCTGAAATGCACGGTGCGCAGCCTCTTTCCGAAGGGCATGCTGCGATGATCTTTCATGCCTACCTCATAACGTGCGTGACGACGGGGAAGCGGTACGTCGGCATCACGTCTCGTTCGGTCGAGCGTCGATGGAGAGAGCACGTTCACGAAGCGGCGCGCGAGATTCCGCGCATGGCAATCGGGCGCGCTATCGCGGAGCACGCTCCGCATTCCGCCGCCGCAGTGGCTGGAGGGGAAGTGAGATGTCCGACCTGAACGAAGAAGTAGGTACGTGTGGTTTCTTCTGCTGCCCTGCGCGGTGGCCTGAGAGTGGGCAAGCGGAAGATCAGCGCGACTGCGCACATCCGAAGGAGAGTCACTACTCGATTGATGGCGAGGCACTCGGATGTTTCAAGTGCGAGGCAGGGGACGCTTCCAGCACGCAGTAGCCGAGCAGCAGTGCCAGCCGCCACCAGAAGCAATCGGCGCAGCGGTCGTGAAGACCGAGAGCATCGAGCAATGGTGACGGCGCCGTGTTTTGCAAAAAGAGTCGTAGTTCAGGATCGCTCGTAACGTCGCCCGTCACGAAGTAACACGCCATCTCCATCGCGCAGTACCAGTCGAGCGAAAACGTCACCGGCTCCGCAGTCGATTCGCAGGTGCAGCAGATCATCGGCGTGTACGCCATAGCGCGGCAGCGGAGAGCGACATACCGGCGATGGACAGCAGCGCACTCAAGGCATTCCACAGCGGCAGGTGCGCATCGTAGAGCTGCCAAAATGTCTTCACGAGTTCGCCTCCCGAGCGTTCTCGCGAAGTACAGTTACCCGATCAAACAGCGAGAGGTCAAGATAGCCGTCGTCGAAGGTGAGTCGTGTTGAATTCGCCAATCCAAAATCGTAGGCTATGTTTCGCACGGTGCCGACGACGAAGCCGGTAGCAGATAGGATCTTGTCGCCAATCTGAATTTCACACTCAGGCACGGTCAGCTTGTTCATATTCGTTGTCCCCTTTAGTACCCGAGCCACGACATCAGCTCGCCGCGGCTGCGGACGAAACGCGTTTCGTAAACAGTTGCGTGACTCGCCAGATCCACGAGCGGCAGTTCGACCTCGACTCCGTCTTTCGCGGCGCGAACGTTCACTCCATGCTTGCGGGCCATGCGGATGAGTTGTTTTTGGTTTTCGGTCAGGCTGTTCATGACGTCCCCTTCCATGCGAGCAATCTAACTCCCGGATCGTGAAAAGTCCGTCAGAGGAAGATAAAATCTTCGTCAAAGCGAGCAGGGTGAGAATCCGCTAAAGTGTGTAGAAACGTAACGCTTTTCGAGCCGCATGGCATTTATTTTCGCGCTTGTCAAGAGGGGCGGTTCATTGACATCGAGCGTAGCATCTATCTACGCCTTTAGTGAGCCACCACGGGAGAACGAAGCCAGAGGGGATACGGCATCGGGAAGCCGAGAAACTGGACAGTTGCTGCGGAAGAGACTGAAGCGCTGAAAGCTAGGTCGCGAGGGCGGCGCGACTACATCCGAACCGCCCCATCACTTCAGCAACGTGAGCGCACCCAACGCGATCACCCGCTCGCTCCGAACAACCGCAAGCATTGCTCTCGTAGTCTCCAGCCATCGGGCCAGATCGACGTACACGTCCGACTCGGCGGGAGGAACGGTGAGAATCGAGGCGAGGGCAGCGAGTCGCGCTTCCGAGTCGTTAATCTCGCAGCACAACCCGACCTCTATCATCGTCACGGCTTCCGGCGAAAGTTCGATCCATTTCGTTCGCATGCACAATCCCCTCGCTCCCTCTCCAGCTGAATCTGGCGATGAAAGAAGGTGATGCCGAAGTGATAGACGACATGCGTCGTATTGACCGCCCGGTGTAACGCCGTGGGACTGGACATCCCAACCGGCCGAATCTGTGGGAGAATGAAGGGCCATGAATTTAGACGCAGCGATCGATGAGGCGCTTGACTCTCCGGACGAGCTTACCCGTGCGGATGAGGTTCGGATTCTCCGTAATCTCTGCATCGCCCTAGAGCAACGCATCGCCGCCCTAACCCTCCGAGTCGAGCAAGTCATCGACGCGATGGGAACGACGAATCAGGACATCGGAGGTCTGATAGTCCGAGTCGAAGCGCTGGAGGAGCAGTTGCGACGACTCGCCCCAATCTTTCGTGACGGCATGAAGGTATTGCAAGCCCGCTGAGCCGTCGAGCCCCCACCTGATCCCCTTTGAAGCGTGGCCGTGAATCGCGCCGAGAGTTGGGCCCCGCGAGCCGAGTTTCGAATCCTTCAGTACCAGGCGAAGGCCCGCGCGTCCACCCACCCGATCATCAGCATGCGCGGCGCAGTCGAGAAGGCGGCGAGCAACGCAGCAGCAGGGCCGCCACGCCACGACCGCCGCGACACCCATCCGGAGCCCCCACCCCCACCCGTCACACCGCCCTGGACCCGAAATCCGTCACTCCCCACAAAAATTTAGAACGGTTCCATCGTGAAACGGAGTAAATTGCTGGCTCAGATGTGCGAATGCCCATGCGTTTCTGAGCTTGGTGACGGACCACCTTATAACCGAGCCGTTTGCAGCGATTGCATGCGGTCGCATCACGCGGGGTGTCTTCTGCGAAAATGGGCCAGATTTCCCCAACCCGCCACCACGAACATCTTCACCGAAGATCGAACATCGCCCATGCGCTCTCCGCGCTATTGGCGAACTCATTGAAATATAAAGGCTTATGCCAGGCTATCGCGCAATCGTAGATCCTACCCGCTGGGTTGCGACGCTATCGCTCGAGACGGATGTGCTCTACCCGGCAGCGCGCGTACTTTCCGACCTCGGCACGGGGCTCGGGTTGGCAGGCACGCATACCCCGCTCATGGACGGAACGGGAGCGATCGGGACGGCGGTCCTCTACGCGCGCGAGGACCACGTGCACCCGACCGACACGAGCCGAGCGCCTCTCGCGTCTCCTACCTTCACCGGGACGCCTGCGGCACCGACAGCCGCCGTGGACACGAACACAACGCAGCTCGCATCCTGCGCGTTCGTCATCGGCCAGGCCAGCGCATCAGGCGACGGTACGCCTGCCGCAGTCGGGACGGCGGCGCGTGGCACATCGACCCACTTCGCGCGTGCGGATCACGTGCATCCCAAGCCCGCCGTTGGCGATCTCTCCGACTTCACGAACTGGCAGGCGTTTACGCCGACGCTCGGCGCCGGTGCGGGAACTTTTACAGCGACGGTCAAGAATGCTCGGTACGTGGTGATCGGCAAGACGCTCGTCATCCAGGTAGACATTCAGGGCGCTTCGGTCAGCCAAGCCACGACGAACCTGACGATCACGGTGCCGGGCGGTTTCTCGGCAGCGGCGAACTTCTACACCACGTGCTCGTACAAGGATAACGGAACCTTTGGCGTCGGAAGCATCACCGTCCAGGGTACGACGATCTACTTGGCGAAGGACATCGACCTGAACGGTTCTTGGGCCGTATCGTCAGGCAACAGCCGATTCGGTTTTGTCATCGCGATTCAGATCAGCTAACACTTCTCATCCATTACAAGATTGACGCGGTGGATGAAGCGCGTGCCTGCCGTGAGAAGTTCGAAGAGCTGCCCGTCGTACGGCGCCTCGTACTTTTTGTTGTCGGCGAGGAGGACGGCCAGACCTTGGAACTGTTCTCCCGCTTCCAGCCGATTCAGCACGTCGCGCACAATAGCGATCTTCTTTTCGTCTCGCGCGACGACGGCGCGAATCGGTACGGGTTCGCTCATGTCACGCGTTAAAGCTAGTCCCCATGAAAGCCGGCGATATAAAACGTCGGTGCGTTCTCGTTCACGTCGTCTTCGACGGCAGCGGGCGGCGCCTCCTTTGGCAGCAGGAAAGCGCGACTAGAGGACATCATCACAGAGACGGACATCATCGGGTTAAACATGGACGAGAGGGCTCGATCCGGACGGCGGTACATCTCCGCTAGGGCCGTTTGTAGCGCTGCGAGCGGCGCGCCGCAGCCGTAGCAATTGAGAGCGTGCTGGCGTTGACTTGATCGACCGCAATACGCGCAGTTCATATCGGCGCCACCGCCGCATCCTCGGCGACGTTCTCCGCTGGCTTCGGAGTGTACGTCTCTCTTCGGATGCGCTCCTTCTCGATTCGCGCGAGCCCAACGATGATCGTATCGTTCATGACGCCGACCATCCACCCTTCCAGCCGGAAGAGAAACGAGCCGTTTTCGTCATACGCCGAGATGCCGCGTTTCGACCACGTGAGGCGGGAGAAGATTGCGTCAGGCATTTTCGGGCGGCTCCGGTAGCTGCTGCCAGTGATCTGGCGCCGGGCAGAGTTGCATCCGCCCCTCGGCAAGGCAGTGCGGCACGAACCACCATTTGCCGTTTTCGCGGACGCCGGCAGCCATGTCGCCCCTCGCGCTCGTCCAGACGACCTTACCTTCTTCCGGAAGCGATAGCTCGCAAGGAATCCATGGCAACCCGAACGCCACCTTCACTTTTGATCCGGCGTACATCAGAGCCATCGCGCGCAACCGCTTCACCTCGGCGAGGAGGGCCTTTAAATCGTCGGCGATTGGGTGATTGTGCTCAGTCCGAGCAAAGCAGCGCCAGCCGATCGTGCTGCTGAGCAGTTCCGCGCGCTTCTCAATCCTTCGCAGTTCGTCATTACTCAGCACTGCGCCTTGCTTCGATGATGCGCTGCCTGGTATCATCGCGTCCTCTTTTCATACCTCTGGCGGGGATGGGCGGTTTGGACGTCCGCTCATCTCCGCCATCAGCTCAGTTGCCCGCTTCTCGATTGCGTCGAGATCCGCTTCCCATTCGCGAACCGGATCTGTCTGCGGTTTCAGCGCCGATGTGCGAACATCGTGAAGCATGCGGGCGATCTCGCGAACGAGTACGAGCGTTTCGGTTACGCGGTCCATAGGACTTCCTTCTTTGCTGAAAAATGATGGCTCGCTTTTGTTAGCGTTCCGCACCCATTGCACCATCCGAGCAAAGAATGGAACTCCCGCTCGTGGTTGCAGACGACGCACCGCACCGAGTAGTCGATGCCCGGCTCCGTCGCAATCGGCCCATCCTGCGCAACCGGCATTTCCCCGACGCCTCCGAGTTCGTTCCCGCCGACGAGCGTTGCCGCGAAGTCGTCGATGCGAAAGAGACGGATATCTGTGAGCCATGCGAACGGCTTGAAGCCTTCCGGCCGTGCCTCGTCGTACAGCGTCAACTCGCACATCTCCTTCGTGCCGAACTCCATCCCATTCGCGGGAGAGAAGATGCAGCGTTCGCCCGATTCGCGGCGCGCCAACAGAATCGCGCGCAGCTTCTCTTCGCGTTCGGTCGTCGCTTCGCCGACGTCGAGAATCGTGCCGATGTACGGCTGGTAGATGTAGCGCGACTCCAGCGCGATGCGGCTGCCTGGAAACTTGTCGAGACGTTCGACCATTTTCACGATCACGCGGCCGGGCATTGGGTTTAATCTCGGTGCACTCACTCGTGTACCTCCTTCGTCGGGTATCCGATGATCCCGACCGAGTGCGAGAAGTCAACCTTCATCGGCATTCGAATCGAGAATGGCATTACTGGTCGGTCTGAGCTACATGCGCACCCGGTCTGCTGGTCACCATCCAACTTGTCGGGTTCCTCTTTCGAGTCAGGAGCGCATGGCGGAAGTGCCACACCCCGCGACCTACGGCTTGCGCCGTTGCTCTTTTGTCGGACGGCTCCTGTTCTGTGAGAGTCTTCGCCGGTTCGCTGTCGGCGGTTGCGGAACGCATTAGCGGCTGTTGCGGCTTGAAACTATCAATGTCCCAAAAGTAGGCCCGCGTGTACCCCGTCTCGGCGTTGCCAACCATGTACGCCTTACGGATGTAAAAGGTCTCGGCGTATGGGATCAACTCCAAAGTACCAGCCGTCAAATCTACATCGATGCGAACATATCCATCACGCTCGCGGCATTTCGGCCACGGGCACGGCAGTCGCCCGCGCCAGTTGTGCATCGTGCACTCATGCGTCGTCTCGTTCGTCACGAAATCCCTTCCTTCGTGACAACAGAGCAGATCTGTCATCGCCGCCCTCCGTGCTTTCTGAGGTATGCGCCCCATGGCCGCAGCCGCTTCCCGTCGCCGTGCCGCCGAAAGCGGTTCAGGCACCGCGTGCACATCGGAATCGCGTTCCAGTAGCCGATAGCCGTTCGGCCGCACGCGTCGTCAGGGTTTTTGCAGGTTTCGTTCACCGATGCATGCAGGATAGGCCGAATTGTTCGGATAATCAACGCTCAGCCCGTTGACTTCCGCGTGACTGGCACAGCACCGTGAGTCTGATGGTCTACAAGCCAAAGCGCCCAAAGCCGCCCGATGACGACGATATCAAAATCGGCATCATGCTCGGCCTCGACTGGAAGCCAGGGAAGATCGCGGAAGAGTTGGGCAAGGGCTACGACACCGTTCACCAGCGCATCAGAGGGCCGAAAGCGGCCTTCATCGCCTCGGTGGGCGCATGGACGAAGGCGTACGTTTCCGGTGAAATCGCCGCAAAACTGGCCGCCGCAGATCTGAAAACGCGCATCGTTCGCAAGTCCTACAAGGTCATCGACAAGGGGCTTGAACACGCCCTCGGCGACGACGTGAAGGAGATCACTCCCGTTCATCTCGCCGCCGCGAAGGAAGGGCTCGACCGCGGCGAGGGCAAGGCGCTCGATCGCAAGGCCATCCTTTCGCAGCACACCGAAAACGTGAACGTGACGGTGCACCAGGTAGACGGCGACGCCATCGATTCCATCGCCGAAGAGACGCGCCGCATCAACGAACTGCGCCGCCGCGCACTCCCGCCGCCGCCTGACGCCATGGAGGCTCAGCTAGTTGACACCGCAACAGTTACTAACTGAGCAGCGCGACGCGGAAGAAGTCCTCGATTCCCGCGGGCGGCGCCGTAGCCTCTCGACGACGAGTTTCGAGCGGTTGCGGGCGCTCCTACTTTCCGACTCGTACCTTTTCGCGAAAAAAATATGCCGTCACGAGGACTTAATCCCTGACTACCACATGCCGCTGTCGTACGCCGTGTGTGGCCTTACGGATCGGCTCATCGAAACCTTCGATCTTTTCGACAACTACGTCATCGATCAGTTCAAAAATGCGCTGCGCACGCGTGGAATCGACTGGCGAACGCGCGCGGGGTACGCCGCACTCGAGTCGGCGCTCGATTACCTCTACATTTGCTGGACGCGCGGCAGCTTCAAGTCCTCAATCACCACGCACGCATCGCCAGCCTTCCTCGCCACGCGCGATCAGAACCTGACAATCAAAATCACGCACGCCATCGATGACAAGGCATGGGCCTTTTGCGATCAGATCGGGAAAACGGTGAAGACGGGGCTGTATCGGGACATCTTCCCCGACCGCATTCCCGCCGAAGAGTCGCGCGATATCACGATGAAGGCCATCAACCTCGGCGGCCGGACGATCTCGCATCCGCAGAAGACGATCAACGCTGGCGGTTACACCTCGAAAGACGAATCGGGCCACTACGACACCTTCATCACGGACGATCTCGTAACCGAGTGGAACACCTCGCCACCCGAACTCAAGCAAGTTGACCGTTGGCTCCGCGGCATGTCGGGCTTTTTCATGCCGATGCGGCGGATTCGCCGGATTCATGTCGGCACGAAGCATGAGCAGGGCGACGACCATGATTTTCTAACGACGAAGGATCGTGCGACCGACTGCCTCACGATCAAAGTCCCGATCGAGGACCACGGCACGAAGCTGGAGCATGTCCGCGACATTCTGAAGCGTGGAAAGCCGACGCTGCCGCTCATGTTTCCGGCCGCGGTCATCCCGAAAGTGCAGCGCGCGGTCCTCTCCGATGAAACCGAGACGGACGGCGTGCTGAAATGGTGCTGGAATCATCTCCTCATCGATTCCCTCGGCGCCGGCACGCGCCTTTTCCCGCCGTCGCTCGTCGATGATCCCGACCATTGGTGGCTTGGTCCATTCGAACATCCGAAGGGTGAGATGCAGCGGAAGGGACGCTTTCTCGTCGCGCGGTATCGCCGCGATGAAGAGGGCAATCCGATTCCGAAAAAGAATGCCGTCATCTTCGATGCGCAGGGCGAACTCGTACCCGATTGGCGCGAGAAAACATCCATCGTCAGCTACGATCCGTGGACGGAGCTCGATCGCGTTTGCCTCGTCGATCCAGCATGGGCGAGTCGCGACGAAAAAGAGGAGAAGGATCGCGGCTTCAAAGATCCCGACAACTGGGCCGTCTCTGCGGTCGGGACTGATCCCGAACTCGTCGCCTTTCAGCTCGAAACACGTTCCGACAAAACAGGGCTCGACGGCTGGATTGAAGCACTTGCCGAGATGGACGACTTCTATCACTTCCGCGTTATTGGCTTTGACGGCGCGGCATATCAGGACGCCGTCATTCAAAATCTCATGGTGACGGACATCCGCCTGCGCAAGCTGCGCTCGCGCATGCAGAAGGTGCCGAACAATGGCGGCTCGAAAACGGCTCGGATGCGCGAGGGCCTAAAGCACCCGATGGCCCTTTTTCAGTTTTTCCTTCGTCCCGATAGCGAAGGAAACGCGACGCGCGAGGAACTGAAGAACATTCGCCGCCTTTCCACCGATATCGACGGAATCGCCGACTCGCTCGCGATGCACCGCGCCGTCAACCGACGCACGCGAAGCGAGGAAGAGCGGAAAAAGGGCGATCAGCAGGCCGCCGCGCGCGAGGCGATGCGCCGCCGTGAGATTAATCCGGTCCTCGGAGTGCCAACAGCCGCATGAGCGAAAATTCCGAGCGGTTTGGCGATCTCCTAGAGGCTGAAATCGAGTCCGTGAAGCTCGAAACGGACACGAACGGCTATATCCGCGTCATGTTCAGCGACGAGGAACTAAAAGAGATCAATTCTTACCTCACCACGGAACTAACGACGACCTACAACGACTATCTGCCGATTTGGGCGAACGCAGTCGAAAATCTAGAGACGTACAAAGCCATCCGGATGACGATTCCGGAGTCCGGCCCGGCGATTTACCCCGCGCCGCTTGCGCGCATTCCGGCAGATCAGGTCATCGCCTCCACGTACAACGACGTTGTGCGGCCTCGGCCTATTTTCGCGTGGGACGCGTACCTGAACGCGCAGTACGACGTGCCGCAGGCGCCGCAGCCGACGCCGCCGCCTCAGCCCGGCCAGCCGCCCACACCACCGCCGCCGATTCAGGCCGCGAAAATGACGGCCGAAGACATCGCGAAGCGCCTGCGGCAGGGATATGAATTCATCGTCCGCGAACGCATCCAGTTTCCGAAAAAGCTACTCAAGGCCGTTGGGAGCGCCGTGAAGGGATGCCCGTACTACTGGAAGGTGTCGGCGCGGCCGAATGAATCCACGAAATTAGTCCCGAAAGTAGCCGGTGCCATCGTCGATCTCGACGACAAATACGAATCGACGCGAATGCGCGGCGATATCGTGCAGCATGAACTCGTTCCATTTTTCAATTTTATGAAGCCGCTGGATCAGGACGAGATTGAAACCTCGCCGTGGTGTGGCGAGCGCACGACGCACCGCCCTGATGAGATCATCAAAAGGTGGGCGGCGAAGGAACTCTTCCTTTTGGAAGATGAAGAGGAAGCGAAAAAGCTCGCGAGCGATACCGCGGATCTGTTTGATCCGTACCGCGCTCGCGCCGCATCCACCACCGAAAAGAAGACGCCGCAAACGCCGACGCAGGTATGCGACGTATGGCTCACATGGTTCTACTGGACCGTCCGCTACAAAAGCAAGGATGACGGACAGACGCACGTCAAGCGGATGAACCTCATCGGCGACTTTCACCGCACAGGCGGCAAGATGATGAATTGCTTCGTGAACCAGTACGAGCATCAGGAACGCCCATACGAAATCATCGATCAGATGGATGACGGCGGATCGACGGTCGAGAACATGCGGTATCACCAAACGGTGTTTACGCACTGCACGCAGGCCGAGATAAAGAATGCCTTCCACGCCAACAACTTCCTGAAGTGGTATGACCCCTTCGACACGACGCTAGAAGCTTTTTTTAAAGCGAATACAGTCCTCAGCTCCGGCGACAGCGTGCCGGGCGAATTCGGCAAGGCGTGGGGCGTGGCTCGTATGGGCGCCGAGCACTACTCGCTGCTGGAATTCATGAAGTTCGTGCTCACCATGTCGCAACTCGATTCAAAGCAAAACAAATATACGAGCGGAGACCCCGGTGGGCGTACTCCCGCCTACACGATGAAGCAGGCATTGCAGCAGGCGGGCGAAGAGCCGAACCTGTTCCTTCATCGGCTGTCGAATAAGTTCTCGCGAATCATGCGGCTCGACGCGGAGACGCGCCGGCAGTTCCAGCCGCTCGGCGAAGTGCTGCCGATGTGGGACGATGAAGCTAAAAAGACGGTAGAAGTGCCGTTTCAGCTTCCCGTTGGCGACGTGCTCGACAACTTCCGTTGCGCGCTCACCGCGTCGGATGAAGCCCTCGCACAAGAGCAGGACCCGCAGGTCATCATGGCGAAGAAACAGGCGCTCATGACGGACGGCGAATATATCGCCAAGGTGCTCACGCCGATCCTCAACACGCAGACACCGATCCCTCCGGAACTCGTCGCCATTTTCGCGAAGATCATCCGGCGCGACCAAAAAGCGCTCATGGAACTCATCGGCTCAACGACGACCGAAGAGGATGCGTACGACCTCACGAAGGAATTGGATGCCTTCATCGATGCGCGCAACAAGCAAGTCCAAATGCAGCAGCAAATGGACATGGAAATCAAGCACGCGCAGATGCAAAACGGCGGACAGGCGCAGCAAGGGCCGGCGCCGCAGATCAAGGTATCACTCAAGGGCGAACTGACGCCGGCGCAGGAAGATGCCGCAGCGCAGGCGCTCGGCATTGGAGGGACGAGTGCTCAGATGCCGCCTACCGGAAGCCAAGGAGCTGTACCCCCTGGAGGCCCCGGCAACCCCGGAGGACCTCCGCAACCTGGAGGACAACCCGCTATTCCGCCGCGTCCTATCGAGCCTCCTCCGCAAGGCGGCGGAATTGGCGCTCAAGGGCTCGTTCAATGACAAGGGCGACGACGTGCAGCGTGACGCGTTCAGGGCGCAGGGTGCTCGCGAAATGCTAAGGGTCGTGGAAACTGAAATCGACGCGGTTCGAAAGGCGATGAAAGATGGCGAAGCGGGAAGTTAAAGACGAAGAGGGGAATCCGATCGATCCGGCGAAGAACCTCGGTGCGTGGCTCGAAACAGTCGGCGCATCCCCAGGCGAAGTAGTCGAAACGCAGACGCCGGTTCCTTCGTGGGAAACCGCCGTTTACGATGGCGACGATCCGGAACTCAAGGGGAAAACCGGTAAGGAAGTATCTGTGGCGCTGGCCGAGCGAAAACGGCTCGCCGACGAAGCGACCTCGCGGGCCGCGCAGCTCCAGGCGCAGCTTGAAGAGCAGAAGCGCACACAGCAGATCGAGGCCACGACGCGGCGTGTGCTGGCCGAACAGCAGGCGGCAGCCGCGAAGCCTCTGGAGCCGAAAGAAGATCCGCGCGTCGCGCAGGCGAACGAGTTGTGGTTGACCGATCCCGTCGCTGCCCATCAACTCATCAACGAAATCAACGAAGAAAAACAGCAAAAAGAACTCAAGCGCGTTGCCGAGGAAACCGAGCGGCGCGTGCTCGGAACAGTCTCCCAGGCAGAGATTCGAAAACAGATCGTAGCCGCGACGGAGCAGGCCACAAAGGAACTGCTCGACGCTGGCGTACCGCAGGCCGAACTCGACGCACGCGCTCATCACGTGATGCAGGAGGTTTGTCTTCAAGTGCTTCCGAACGGCAGGCCGAGCAAGTATTTCGCGCAGGGCGGCCCGACGCGCGCGGCGAACATCGTCGCGGCGTACAAGGAGCTTTTCGGCGTGCCGACACCAGCCGCAGCGGCAGCCGCGCCGTCGCAGGCCGCACCCGTTCCGTTTCAGCCGCCCCCCGCGCCGCCAGGCAGCAATAAACCCGCTCCTGCTGCCACGACTGCCACGCGGAAGGAAGTTCATCTTAGCAACGACCAAAAACGCGACATTAATCAAATGGCGAACGCGTTTGGTTTGGACCCCGCGAAACTCGAAGCGCGTCGGCGCAAACGACTTGAAGGAGATGCTCATGCCTAACCATGGAGATGTTGCCTTAAAACTTCCCGCCGACTGGTCGCGCACGATGCTCGCGTCAGGGCACGAGTTCATGACTACGTGCGTCGGTCACGAAAACGGCGTCGCGGACTCGCGCTTGAAAGAAGATCCGAACGCGGAGCATCAATTCGCATGGTGTGACCCGAAAGACGTAGACCGCTTTCACATGCTTCGCTCCAAGCATTACGAGTGGGTCAAGAACGACAAGTGGGAGAAGAACGAACTGCTGTGGGAGTGGGATGCGGAAGGATTCACCCTTTACAAGGGGCAACGGCTGATGGCTCGCGCCGCCTCGTTCTACCACGCCGAAGAGGCCGAGAAAAAGCGCGCGCGCGACGAAGAGGCGAACCTGCGCAAGATGCGCCGCAGCCGTCTCGACGAGTCCGACGACTATGCGGCCCGGCGCCTTGGCGCGCAGGGCGCCCGCGTTTTCGACGAAGATGATCGCGAGCTGAAGCCGCTCAAGAAAGCGGCGAGGGGGTAAGAGATGGCGACGCAAGTCACGGCGACTCAACCGGCAACTTTCGGCAAAAACACGGGCGGCACGACGCCGTTCGCAGTGGACACGATCACCGAATTCACGGCGAATGGCGGCGTGACGGTGGACAAGCTGCTTAAGCCCACCGCAGGCATTTCGGCAACCGGCAACATCGCCGCTACAGGTAACGTGAGCGGCGTTAACGGCACTTTCACGGGCGCGCTTTCTGGCTCCGGCGTCGCCGCCGCAACGGGACAGTCGGCGAGCCCGCGCTGTTATCACACTGGCGGCGCTCCCGTTATGATTTCGACGGACGGCAACGACTCTACGCCGGTCATCACAGAGGTGTACATCGCGGAGGTTTTCGTCGATGCGAACTGCACCTTAACGGGCGTCGCGAATTTCAACGGTTCTGTAGCATCAGGAAACATCAAGGTCGGTCTTGCGGACAGCACTGGGGCAATCGTAGCCACATCGGCTTCAACGGCGATGTCGGGCACAGATTCGTACCAGCGCGTACCGTTCACGGCGACCTATGCCGCGAACGGTCCGGCGACGTACTACGTCCTGCTGTTCATCGATAACACGACGGCGCGCTACAACACGTGGCCGATCGGTAATTTCGGTGCGGCAAAACAGACAGGGCAGGTGTATGCGACCGGCTTCACGGCGATCACGCCACCGACCACGTTCACCGCGAACTTGGGGCCGCTGGCGAGCCTCTACTAATTCAAAACACCGGGAGTGTGAGGGAGGGAGTATGGCTGCTGTAACAGGAAAGACATCAACGATTCCGAGGATTGCGCGCCGCAAAGTCGGTGCAATCGTTCGGAGACTGCCGGAAGCGTCTTCGCAGACGTTCCCGCAGGGCGCGCTTCTCATCCGCACTGCCGGTTCGATCAAGATGGGCGCGACCGGCACGGCGCAGAGCACTGGACTCGTCGGGCTCGCCCGCAACACGGGGCAGAACCTTTCGACGGACGGCCTCGCCAAGTGCGAATACTACGCGTTCGAACAGGGTATGGCGATCAAGCTGACCCTCGGCGGTACGTGGACCGGCTCAGCGCATCGCGGGGCGACGGCCGGACTGTCCATGAACACGGCGGGCGCGGTGATACTGCAAACGACCGCCGCGAGCGTCGGCACGATTCAAAGCGAAGTCGAATGGGATTCGGGTGTCGCCGTCGCGGACGGTGACGTGAACGTCGTCGTGTATTTCGTGCCGGCCGATACGGCCATTGCGGTGTAAGGGGAGGACGGCATGACATACTGGTCAAAAGCAGACGCAATCAACATCATTCGCGACCTTATCGACGAAGCGTGGGAAGCCGAAACGCCGGATCAGGAGGCTTGCTATCCGAAGTACATGAACGTCGATGACTTCGGTCGCGGCGAATTCGTGGACATTCAGGTGTCTGGCCTCGGAATGCCGCTGGAGCGGGCCACGCTCGAAGACATCGACTACGACACCTACGACGTCGGTCCCGAGCTGCGCGTGATTCCGGTCAACTATGGCCGAGGGTTCCGCATGGCGCAGGAGGATCTCGACGACATCGCCGCAACCGGCCCGTGGGACGGCAAGAACCTCGCGAAGATGGGCTCCTACCAGGACGTCATGCGGCGCTGGAAGCGCTCCTGTACCGTCCGGGTGGAGAACGCCTGCGCGGCGAAGATTCTCAACGGCACCACGGCTGGCGCCTACGCGGGCCGCGACGGCCTCGCGCTCCTATCGGCGTCGCACACCACGCTCAAAAACCCGCCGCAGACGCAGTCCAACGTCACGACTGGAACCTCTCTTTCGCAGGGCGCGATTTACTCGGCCATCACGGCCTTGGATACGCAGCTCGACGACCGCGGGGACTGGATCGAAAACACGGGCGGCTACATTCTTCTCTACGCGCCTACCAACTGGTCGCGCGCAGGCGAGATTCTGAAAACGGACCGACAGGTCGATACCCACAACTGGAACAAGAACCTGCTGCAAGATCAGGACATCACTCCGGTTGCGTGCAAATACCTCGGCGCGACGTATACGGGGTGGTGGCTCATCGCCAAAAACCGCAACCCACTTCACTGGAAGTGGCGTCAAAAGCCCGCGTACGATCAGAACGTCGATTTCGATGCCAACGCTGTGAAGTACAAGGTGACGATGCGCGGCGCGAACTATCATCGCGACTGGCGCGGAATCGCAGGGTATCCGACCTCGTAACATGCACACCACGCGAGGGCGGGCGTCGCCCGCTCTCGCTTCTCCGCTGATGCTACTCAAAAAAACGACACATCCGCCTACGAGCTACAACGCGAGAGCGCAATGGCCGCGCGCCATCCGCGAGGGACGCGTCAAGCGCTGCGGCACCTGTACGTTTCTCGTGCCGGAGGGCGACATCGTCATCGAAGACGGGGCTGAACACTGCCCGATGTGCAAAGACACGATGACGGCGGAATGGAAATCAAATGAAGAGAACTCGGTCGCGCAGGTGAAGTCCGATGCGATTCGGCGCCTCTTTCAGCCGCCGCAATTTTCGGTGCGTTCGCTTCAAGAAACTATCGCCCCGGTGGCGACACGAATATCTGGCTTTCGTGACAGCATGAGCCCAACGGTTATGGACATCACCGCTTCCACACCGTTACCCGTGCCGCTCGGTGGAACCAACACGGCGTATTTCGACATGATTCGCTACACGGCTGGCTCCAGCACGATTACGCCGTTGCCGAACAACAACGGAATCAGTCTGTCGCAAAGCGATTCGAACACGCGCATCGTTTTGACGATCACGGGCAATATTCGCGGAATTTACTCCCTAGTGTTTATTGATCACGTTTACCGCTATGTCGTTGTGAGGTAGTCGGTGCCGGAACTTCTACCCATTCCATCATCACACCCGCTGAACTTCTGTTGTTCGCGACAGTATCACCCTCACGGGTGTTCGCCGAGCAACTGCTATCAGCTAAGGCATGAGGACACTGTCTTCAAGAAGAAGCTTGCCGAGATGACCGATGCGGATCTCGCTAAAGAAATAGCCAAAAGACCGGCCAGCGAGATCAAGACAGAACTGATAAAGGTTGTCGTCGGCGGGACGCAGCACAACGAAGCGTCATCGTTCACAGAGGGCAAGCTGCTGTCCTACACGCAGACGAAGGTCTATCGCGATCAGCGCGTGCTTTGGGTCTGCCCATCGCGCGGGATGATTCCGACGAGCGTAGTCGTCTCCATGCTCTCCATGCAATGGCCGATGAACCACTTTCGCACGCATTTGATCGCGGTCGAAGGCTTGGAGGTGGCTGCGGCATACAACCGTCTATTCGGCTTTGCACTGAACGAGACGGAAATGATTCAGTCGTTCGGGCGGGAGTACGGGAAAGCTATGGCCGCCGCGCCGTTCGTTCTCACGACAGAGGAGGACAACATCATTCCTTCCGATGCCGTGCCGAAGTTGATGGAAGCGATTTACACCTGTCCGGATTGCGGCGCCGAAGTGGGGGGGCGTGAGTGGAAGTGTGAGGCGGGGCATCGTGGCTTCGACGCCGTGTCCGGACTTTATTGGCTCAAGACAGATCCGCCGATGCCGATGGCATTCGGCCTGCCCTCCGATCCTGACGGCGACTATCGCCCCGTTGACATAGCGAGCGCCGTGCAGAAAGGCTCGCTCATCGAAGTGCGCGGGATCGCGATGGGATGCGCCTTGTGGCGCAAAGCGATCTTCCGCAAGATGGATGGACCATGGTTCGAAACGAGCCCGAACTTCACGCAGGACCTTTTCCTTTGCAAGAAAGCCAAGCGCGAAGTTAATGCGCGGTTTGGCGTGCACTGCGGCGTTCGCGTCGGACATCTCGATTCTGCGACGGGGCACTTTTACTAAGGAGATAGAGCGATGTCTGTAGCCACTGGAGCAACCAAACTACTCAGCCTTGCGGCGGCGACTGCGGACACCACGTCTGCGGATTGGAACCTCCCATGGGGAGCGACAGGGGCGATTTTCGTGCTCGACTTGACGGCGGTCACACCCGGCGCCACTGGCGCGACGTTCAGAATCCAAGGTAAAGACGAAACTTCCGGAAAATATTATCAGATCAACGCTACGCCGGCCGCCGTGAATGCGACCGGCACTACGGTTTACGTCGTCTATCCCTCGGCCGGAACGGTTCCGGGTTCGGGTTCGGGAATCACGGCAGTGACGAACACGTGCTTCCTGCCGCCGACCGGCAACGTCGTTTTCAAGGTGACGGACGGTACGTTTACCGGCACGGTGTCGATGACGCCGATCATGCCGTAAGGAGAGATGACCGTTGGCATGGACAGAAGTAGATTCGGCCGTTACTTCGCCCGCAGAAGCGGGCTACACGGCTTCGCAGATGATCGCGAAGGTGGCGCTGAACTGCTCTAACCTGCCGACGCAGCATCCGCACTATTCCTCGCTTCTGTCCTACATCAACGAAGCGAAGGATGAATTCATGACGTTGATGCTGGAGCCGCGTGGGAAGAAGCTGCTCGATCTCATGCAGAGGCTTCGAAACTGGCGCTGGTATGACGTGACGGTGAACGCGCAGAACTATCTACCGCTGCCGGACACATTGCTCGATCTTGAGGCGGTGAGTTACACACAATCGCAAGCGGCTTATGCGCCGTCTTCGGTTCGCGAATATCCCTCGTTTCCTGAGCAGGACCCGGTGCTATTTGGCCTCTTCACAAAGACGCAAACGGGGTGGCCGGTAAAGTGGCGCCGAGCCGGTGCGCGCGTCGAATTGTGGCCGACGCCATCCTCTACGCCGACCGACTACAGAACGATGCTCGTACTGCGCGGGACGCGCAAGGAAGATGATCTTCTCGCCGATAACACCAATAAGTGGAAAATGGACATGAAGCTACAGAACTTCGTCGGCGAGCTGGCAACGGCGATCGCGATGGAGAAAATGCAATGGGAGGAGGCACAGGCGCGGCGCACGTCGTTCGAACAGCGCATGGAAAAGTACCTTAGCATTGCCACGGAAGAGCGGACGCGTAGTGTGATTCGCTCACAAATCGCGGGAACTCCCCGCTAGGAGGATTCAAAATGACTTGGTTCGATTTACCCCAGACCTCGACGGCGTTCACGGCAGATTCAGATGCCACATTCACCGCAACGAACGTCGTCGATTACTCGGCCGACTTGCTGAGCGGCGGCAGTATCGCGATGTCGGTCAATATGGCCGGACACGTCGGCGGCGGCGTCGCGCATGAGCTGTACTTCGCTCTGCCCGCAGGCTATCGCGCACCACGGGCACAGCGCAGCGTGGCCTTCACGGATCAGGCTGGCGGCGCGTACGTCACGTCGGAGGGAACGGTCGTCACGGCGCGACGGACCGGCGGCGGCGAGTGGTCTGGCGACATCGTTATCGCCTTCGATTACGTTTTCGCGGTCTAGCAAACTGGCAGCACGCCTCCGGGGAATGTGGATCCGTGAAACAAATCCAGGCCACAGACGATGCCAACGTGAACAGCATCAATGCTGCTCTTGAGGGCAATCTACGGCCTGTGACGCGGTGGTCTACGCCCGTGGTGGCAGTCTGCGCCACGGGCGGCACAGCCGTCGTAGCCGCTCACGATTTAGGAGTCGTGCCGAACAGCATTAGCGTGGTGCCATGGATTGATGCGCGATGGTGGGCTGACGAGGCGACCGCAA
>Ga0207700_10000118_pt1 | contig 46756 bp, 54 predicted proteins | sample LARL82metaG_FD_184348 | JGI IMG/M metagenome (GOLD analysis project Ga0207700, IMG submission 184348) | Corn, switchgrass and miscanthus rhizosphere microbial communities from Kellogg Biological Station, Michigan, USA - LAR L8-2 metaG... | ecosystem: Host-associated > Plants > Roots >...
GGGCAAGCAAAGCGCAGCGGAAATCGTGGGCCGTATCGCCGATATTCGCGACCGTCAGCGCATCATGAGTCTTGTCGGCCAGTTCAGGCCGGACATTGTGTTTCACGCCGCTGCGCTCAAGCACGTTCCGATGCTCGAACAAGATTGGGACGAAGGCATCAAGACCAATGTGTTCGGATCGATCAATGTCGCCGATGCCGCTTCGGCAGCCGGCGCGACTGCCATGGTGATGATTTCGACCGACAAGGCGATCGAGCCGGTGTCCGTACTGGGCGCCACCAAGCGTCTGGCCGAAATGTACTGCCAGGCTCTCGATGATGAATTTTCTCGTCGTGCCACCCCAGGCCACCAACCGATGCGGCTGATTTCAGTGCGCTTCGGAAATGTCCTCGCCTCGAACGGCTCGGTGGTGCCGAAGTTCAAGGCGCAGATTGAAGCGGGTGGGCCGGTGACCGTCACGCATCCCGACATGGTGCGTTATTTCATGACCATTCGCGAGGCGTGCGATCTGGTCGTAACAGCGGCGACGCACGCACTCGGCAATCACGCCGACGACGTTTCCGTCTATGTTCTCAACATGGGACAGCCGGTCAAAATCGTTGATCTCGCCGAACGGATCATCCGGCTCTCTGGACTCGAACCTGGACGAGATATCCAGATCTCTTACACCGGTGTCCGTCCAGGCGAACGGTTGAACGAAATTCTGTTCGCGCGCGGCGAAGAGACCTCCGAGATCGGAATCCCCGGCATCGTTGCAGCAAAGCCGGTGCGGCCGCCGCTCGATGCGATACGCGCGTGGGTCGCGACGCTGGAGCAAGGGGTGGCTCGTGGGGAGCGAGCGGCGATCTACAATGTGCTGCGCGATGCCGTTCCGGAATTTCGCGGCGAAGCGGCCTAAGGAAGACGACAGTGGATCTCGGTGCATTTTTCAAATCGGAGTTCGCGGAACATCACGACGTCGCCCGCAGTACAGAGGCAGCGTTGGCTGATGCCTTCGCTGGTCTCGTCCGCGCGTGCACGAAATCAATCCGCGGCGGCGGCAAGTTGATGTTCCTCGGCAACGGAGGAAGTGCCGCCGATGCACAACATCTCGCGACCGAATTGACGATCCGCTACAAGCGAAGCCGGGCCGCGATCGCAGCGCTCGCCTTGACCACGGATACATCGGCACTGACCGCGGCCGGCAACGATCTCGGCTTCGAACAGGTGTTCGCGCGTCAGATCGAAGCCCTGGGAAAGCCGGGTGATGTCGTCATTGCCATCTCGACCTCCGGCAAAAGTCCGAACGTGATTGCCGCATTAAAGAAAGCCCGATCCATGGGGATCGTGGCGGCTGCGTTTGGCGGGAAAGGTGGGGGCGACATGGCTCCGCTCGCCGATCACATCCTGGCGGTGCCCGCGACCACGGTCGCCCGCATCCAGGAAATGCACATCATGCTGGGCCAGATGCTGTGTGGCGCCCTGGAACTCGAACTCGGCCTGGTCAGCGAATAAGCCCGTAAATCCTTGAAAAGCACGACCGGCGCACCTTAACGATTTTCATAAAGCGAAAATTGGGTTCTTGATCCTGAAATTTCCTTGACTCGGTCAGGGGCTGCGATTTCCCTAGCGGCAGGGAGAAACACAATGGAAGCAACAGTTTTGCCCGGACCGGGTGCCAAAGCTCGTCCACGGCGGGCTCATGCCCCGGGTGACCGTCACAACATCCAATCGGTTGATCGCGCGCTTTACCTGCTGGAAACGATCGCCGAGGCCGGCGGCGAGGCGACGCTCACCGAGCTTGCCACGCGCACGAACCTCAACATCTCAACTTGCCACCATCTCCTGGCCACGCTGATCCAACGCGGCTTTGCCGCGAAGGTGCCAGGCCGCAGGCTTTATGCGCTCGGCCCGCGCATCCTTTATCTCGGACACACGTGTCTGCAGGTCGACTTGCCGCGCCGCGCCCAACGCTATCTGGAAGCGATCAACCAGGCGACCGGAGAAACCGTACACCTTGCAGCTCTGCAAGGTGATGCGGTGATAACGCTTGCGGTTCGCGAGGCACGGCACGCGGTGCGCGTCGACACCGGCAGAATCGGGAAGATGGAGGCGCCGCACGCGACATCGCTCGGCAAAGCCATATTGGCTTGGCTTCCCGAAGATGAAATGCGGCGCATTCTCGCGCACGGTATGAAGCGCTTCACTGACAAGACGATCACCGAGTTTCCCGCGTTGATCGAATCGCTGCGCATTGTCCGCCGCAACGGCTATGCGCTCGATCGCGAGGAATTTCTGCCGGGCGTGATTTGTGTTGGCGCAGCTATCCGCGATCAGGCTGGAACGGTTATCGGCGCGATCAGTGCCTCGACACCGGCGATGCGCGCCAGTGACGATCACATTGCGCTGATGCGCGACGAGATCGTGGCTGCGACCCGCGCGCTCTCTGCCGAATTCGGTGATCCAGGCGCACAGAACAATCAACAGGCCGTCGCGAATTGATCGATCGGCCATAGTCTTTTGGGGGGAGGAACAATGTACGCACCCGCCGGTGTTAAAACCAATCACAACGAATTTCCGATTCCGGATACGCAGCGGGCCTGGGTGCTCGGCGAGCCTGGTCAACTTGGCATTACGACCAAGCCGATCCCGGTTCCGAAGAAGGCGGAAGTGCTGGTGCGCATCGATGCGGTGGCGATCTGCGCGACCGATCTCGAAATCATCTATCACGGTCCGCCGGCGTCGATTCAGGGCGGTCTGCCATTCAACAAGAATTTCACGCCCGGCCATGAATACATGGGCACGGTCGTGGCGCTTGGGCCCGGGGTCGATGAATACAAGATCGGTCAGCGCGTCGCTGTCGAAATTCATGCCGGTTGCGGGCAGTGCAAACGCTGCCGCGAGGGCATGTACACGTCGTGCCACAACTACGGTCTTAACTACGGCGACGTGGATAAAGGTCATCGCGCCAACGGCTTCACCACCGACGGCGGATTCTGCGAATATCAGGTCAACAACATCAATACGCTAGTGGCGCTTGCGGATGAGATGACCGATGAGGAGGGGACTCTCGTTGTCACCGCCGGTACCGCGATGTACGCGCTGACCGAACTAGGCGGGCTCGTCGCCGGCGAAAGCGTCTGCGTCACCGGTCCCGGGCCGATCGGCCTCATGGCTGTTGCCGTTGCCAAGGCGCTGGGCGCTCACCCTGTCATCCTGACCGGGACACGCGATAATCGCCTCAAGATCGGCCTCGAGCTCGGCGCCGACGCCGTGGTCAACATTCGCAAAGAGCCGGATGTCGTTGCCGCGGTGAAGAAGATCAACGGCGGCAAGGGTGTCGACTATGTGGTCGAGTGCTCAGCGGCGACAAGCGCCGTCAACGACGCCGTTCGTATGGTCAATCGTGGCGGGCGCGTTTGCCTCGCTGCCTTTGCGCACGAGGAAGTGCCGGTCGATGTTGCGCATATCGTGCGCAACAATATCTACGTCTACGGCATCCGCGGTGAAGGCAAGAGCGCGACGCATCGCGCCGAGGCCTTCATGAGACAGAAGCGGTTCGACGCCACGAAGATTCATACGCACACATTTCCACTTGATGATCTTCCGACGGCGATTCGCTACGCCAAGGATCGGGTGGAAGACGCCATCAAAGTGGTGGTGAAGGCAAAGGCTGGCGCCGCACACAAGCAAGCGGCCGAGTGACGCCTCTCCCTTCCGACATAGGAAGGGGATCCGGAGAGCGCGATGCTGACCTGCGATGAGTACATCACGCCGGCTTCGCTGGACGAGGCGTTTGATGCTATGGCCGCGCATCGCGGCCGTTATCGCATTGTCGCCGGTGCAACCGACACGCTGCCGTGGGCGCGCGAAGGACGCGCCGGCGACGTGCACATTCCGGTCTTGTTAGACGTTACAAAAATCCGCGAATTGCGAGATATCTCGGTCAGCGACAAGCGCGTCCGGCTTGGTGCTGCCACGCCGATCCAGCGTTTTCTCGACGACAAGACCCTGGCCCGGTCGCTGCCGGCAATGCCGCGTTGCGCGGTGTGGTTCGCCGACGACCAGATCCGGGCGCAGGCCACGATCGGTGGAAATATCGTCAATGCTTCACCGGCCGCGGACGCCACACCTTGCCTGATCGCCCACGATGCCGAGGTGGAATTGGCCAAAAAATCCGGTGGCAAGATCGCGCGGCGACGCATGAAGCTCGATCAGTTCATTGTCGGTCCGAACCGCACCATGCTCGAGGACGGCGAACTGCTGCTGGGTGTTGAATGCGACGCACTGCCGAACTATGGCGGCAGCTTCGAAAAAGTCGGCCATCGCCGGTCGCTGGTGATTTCGCTGGTGTGCCTGGCCACTCTAGTCAAACTCGATGCCGAAGGACGGCGCATCGACGATATCCGCCTGTCGCTGGCCGGCGTTGGCCCGAAGCCACTGCGTCTCAATAGCGTCGAGGATTTTCTGCGTGGCGGACCCGTCACCGCGGGGCGCTTCGATGAAGCCGCGGAAATGCCTGTGTCCCTTGTTGCTTCGCGCACGCGTCAGGAATACCGCCGCGAGGTCGTGCGTGGTTTCATGCTGCGCGGTTTGATCAATGCAGCTCGTGCCGCCGGCGCGCAGCCGGGCGTGCTCGCACCTGAACTGGAGGCGGCGTATGCCTGACCTTCAGTTCAAGGCAACGATCAATGGTCGCAAGATTTCCCGCAATGCCAAGCCGCACCAACGGCTGCTCGATTTCATCAGGGACGACCTCAATCTGACCGGTAACAAGGAAGGTTGCGGGGCCGGGGAATGCGGCACCTGCTCGGTCTTCGTCGACGGTACGCTGATGAAGTCCTGTCTGCTGCCAATAGCGAAGGCGCAAGGGACGACAATTGAAACGGTCGAGGCGCTGGCAAAGACCGGCGAACTCAGCGTCCTGCAGAAAGCCTTTCACAAGACGGGCGCCAGCCAGTGCGGCTACTGCATCCCTGGCATGGTGATGGCGGCGACCGCGGCGCTGCGCACAAATCCTTTCGCAGACCGTGAGGAGATCAAGGAGCGGCTGGGCGGCAACATCTGTCGCTGCACCGGTTATCAGAAGATCTTCGATGCGGTTGAACTGGCGCGCGACGTGCAGAATGGCACACTTCCGGCGGCCGCGCTGTCGGAGGACGAAACCGAAGCAGGCGACTTCATCGGCAAAAACGTTCGGCGCATCGATACGCCAAGCAAAGTATCCGGCCGGCTGAAATATGCCGGCGACATGACGACGCCCGGGATGCTGCACGTCCAGGTATTGCGCTCTCCGCACGCCCATGCGCGCATCGTGTCAATTGACACTTCCGTGGCTGAGGCAATGGAGGGCGTCGCGGCCGTCATCACGAGTGCAGATGTGCCTGGCGAGGACGGGTTCGGTGTTTTCGTCAACGATCAACCGATCATGGCGCGGGACAAAGTTCGCTACGTCGGTGAAGCGGTTGCGGCCGTCGCTGCGGAAGACCCGCTCGTTGCGAAGCGCGCGCTGTCTTCGATCAATGTCGTCTACGAGCCGTTGCCAGCCGTTTACGATCCCGACGAAGCCTTGCGCGCCGGTGCACCGGTGCTGCACGACTACGCACCCGACAATGTCACCAAACATATTCCGATCCGTGTCGGTGACGTCGACAAGGGATTCGCGGAAAGCGACTTAGTGGTCGAGGAAACGTATTCGACGCAGCAGATCGAGCACGCCTATCTCGAGCCGGAAGCAGGGCTCGCCTATGTCGACCACGACGGCGTCGTGACGATCGTTTCCCCCGATCAGAACATTACCCATCATCGCCACATGCTGGCGCGCATCATTGCCAAGCCGATCAGCAAAGTGCGCTTCATCATGAGTCCGGTTGGCGGCGGCTTCGGCGGCAAGGAAGATATGATCTATCAGGGCATGCTGGCCCTGCTGGCGATGAAGACACAGCGGCCGGTCCGGCTGGTGTTTACGCGGGAAGAATCGATCATTTCGACCGCCAAACGCCATCCGTCCCGAACCGTGCTCCGCATGGGACTGATGCGGGATGGACGCATCCGCTCCCTACAAATGAAAATGATCTGCGACGGCGGTGCATATGGTTTGTCGACCGAAGGCGTTATGCGCAAGGCGGCAATTCTGGCGGCCGGGCCGTATGTCATTCCCAACGTTCGGATCGACACATTCGGCGTCTACACCAACAACACACCATCGGGTGCGTTTCGCTCCTTCGGCGCGTTACAGACGGCTTTTGCCACGGAATCCCATCTCGATATCTGCGCCGAGCGGCTCGGGCTCGACCCGTTTCTGATCCGGCGGATCAACGCCATGCGCGACGGTGCGTTGACTCACACAAAGGCGAAACTGGGTTCAGTCAGCCTCACCCGTGCGCTCGATGCCCTCGAAAAGGCCTCTGGATGGGACGCAGGCGCGCCGACGTCCCGTGGCGAGACGCGCGGAGATCTCAACCGGCCAGATATTCGGCCGCCATGTGCGCTGGGCGCACGTTTTGCGGCGGCTGAGAAACAGGAAGCGGCGGAGTAACTAGATGGCGCGCAAACGCGGGCGAGGAATGGCGGCGTGCTGGTACGGCATTGCGCGCACCGCCGTGATCGATCGCGCGGCTGCCTGGGCCGAAATCGACGATGGTGGCAGCGCGAAAGTCGTTACCGGAGTCACCGAGATTGGCGAGGGGATCCTGACCGTTCTTGCGCAGATCGCCGCGCATGAAATGGGTGTGAAGCCCGAACACGTCGTTATTGGCGACAATGACACGGCGCGCGCCCCAGAAGCTTCGCATGCGGGCGCCAGCCGGCAGACGTACATGATCGGCAATGCCGTGGCGCTAGCCTCGCGCGAGGCGCGCAAGCGACTCGTCGAGGTGATGGCCGAGGTTTGGGACGTTGAGCCCGCCACAATCCAGACTGGAAACGGAGAGATCTGGGCTGAGAATACCAATCATCGCATAACGATGGGCGAGGCTGTCCACACATCAAAGAGCCGCGGCGTCGTGCCTGTCGGCTCGGCCAGCTTTGGCACCGATACGACCGGCCTTGATCCCGTCGATGGTTCTGGTCGGCCCTGGCAAGCTTATGTGTTCGGCGCCCAGGTCGCCGAAGTCGAGGTCGATACCATCACCGGCGAAGTGCAGGTGCTGGGCATCTGGGCCGCGCACGATGTCGGCCGCGCCGTCAATCCGCAGGGCGTGGAAGGTCAGATCGAGGGCGGAATTGTTCAAGCGCTCGGGCAGGCGCTGATGGAGGATTACAAGCTGCAGGACGGACGGACGAGCACGTCCGGCTTCGCCAAATATATTCTGCCGACTGCGCTCGATGTGCCGCGGGTCAATTCGATTATCATCGAGGACCCCGATCCGATCGGCCCGTTGGGGGTGAAAGGCATCGGAGAGCCGGCGATGGTTCCGACGATTCCCGCGATCATGAATGCAATATACGACGCGGTCGGTGTTCGGATTACCGACCTTCCGGCGACGCCTGAGAAAGTGCTGATGGCAATCCGCGACAAGGAGCGCCGCGACGCCACGCAGGCGGCCGAGTAAGTTTGATTGGGAAAGCTGAAAATAAAGCGAAAAACAGAGTGGAGGATCCGATGAAATACTGGACAGGGTTCGCGTGCGCTTTCGCTGTGCTGGCAATTGCGGGCACAGCGCACGCGCAGAATTATCCTGCTCACGACATCAAGATGATTGTGCCTTTCCCGGCCGGAGGGCCTAGCGACACGGTCGCGCGCATCGTAGCCGAGGGCATGAGCCGACATCTCGGCCAGCAGGTGGTGGTCGAAAACGTCGGCGGCGCCGGCGGAACACTCGGTGCGACACGCGCATCGGAGGCGGCACCGGACGGCTACACCATCATGGCGGCGAGCATGGGCACCGTTATCGCCGCGCCGTCCTTTTATCCGAACCTGAAATATGACTCGACGAAGGATTTCGAGCCGATCGGCATGACCGCCAACGCTCCGGCTGCGATCGCGATCAAGGCTTCAATCCCGGCGAAAAACGTCAAGGAATTCGTCGAGTGGGCGAAGAAAGAAGGGCCGAACGTCAAGCAGGCCTTCGGTGGTGTCGGCGGCACCTCGCACATGGCATGCCTGCTCTTCAACAAGATTTTCGATCTCAAGCCGACGCCGGTCGCCTACCGCGGCACCGGTCCGGCCGTAAACGACCTTATCGGCGGACATGTCGACTACCTTTGCGAGCAGGTCGTCAGCATGGTCGGTCCCATGCAGACCGGCAAAATCCGCGGCATTGTGCTGTCGTCGAACGACCGCCTCGCATCGATTCCTGACGTGCCGGGCGCCAAGGAAGCCGGCGCGGCCGACTATCAGCTGAATGTCTGGAGCGCGGCTTATGCGCCGCGTGGCACACCTCAAGAGGTTGTTGCCAAGCTCGCGGCCGCGCTCGACAAGACATTGGACGAGCCAGCGACGGCCGAGAAGCTTGAGAAGCTTGGCGGCACCGTGCCTCCGAAGTCGGAGCGTGGCCCGGAATACCTGCGCAAAACAGTTGCGTCGGATATCCCGCGCTGGGCGCCGATCCTGAAAGAAGCTGCTGAAACCACCAAGGCAAACTGACGCCCCAATGCTCGACCCAAAGAAGTCGGATGCTTCACTGGAGACGCGCGAGCGCGCTCGCGCGATCTCCAAAGCGGGCGGTGTCGAGCAGGCACTTGAGAAGGGCTTGCCTAAGCTTGCCGAGATGACGCTTTCGGAAGCAGTCGTCTTGGGCCTGCTCAAACAAGGCGTGCGAAAATATTTTGCGATCTTCGGTCACGGCTCGACCGATCTCGGCAATATCCTGCGCATCTATGAAGAAGAAGGCGCGACACGGACCATCAATTGTCGCAACGAAGTGGAGATGGCACACGCGGCCACGGCGCTGCGCTGGCAATATGGCGAACTGTCTGCGGTCGTTACGTCGATCGGACCAGGCGCGATGCAGGCTTTTGCCGGTTCGCTTGCGTCGGCGTCGAACGGCGTCGGCGTCTATCACATCTACGGAGACGAAACGACGTTCGGCGAAGGCTACAACATGCAGCAGGTGCCGAAGGAGGAGCAGGGCCTGTTTGGTCGTATGACGGCGGTCATAGGCCAGTCTTATGTTTTGCACACGCCGGAGGGGCTGCGCGATGCAATGCGCCGCGGAGCCTTGTGTGTGAACCATCCATACCGTGCCGGGCCGTTCTATCTGCTGCTGCCGTTGAACACCCAGCCAGCGACAGTGACAGTCAATATCGCCGCTTTGCCAGGCCGGCCCGCGTTGCCAAAGCTCGCGCCGGCTGATGATGACGCGGTCGATCGCGCCGCCGCGATGATTGCCAAATCAGGCAAGGTTGCAATCAAGGCCGGAGGCGGAACGCGCGGACACGATGCCGCTGTCAGACGGCTGGCCGAGGCCGCCGGCGCTGCCGTGGTGCTTTCGCCAGGCTCGACTGGCGTGCTGCCGGACGCCCATACGCAGAACATGCATGTCGGTGGTTCGAAAGGATCGATCAGCGGCAATTTTGCGATGGCAGAAGCCGAACTTCTGATTGTCATCGGCTCGCGCGCCGTCTGTCAGGCGGATTGTTCCGGCATCGGCTACAAGAACGCGCAAGCCGTGATCAACATCAACGGCGACCTTGCCGATGCCCTTCACTACAACAAGACTCTTGCTCTGGTCGGCGATATTTCGGTGGTTGCGAGCCGCCTTGCGGCGAAATTGGAAGCCGCAGGTGCGGCAAAGAACAAGAGCGCCTGGCTCAAGGCGTGCGCTGCCAAGAAAACTGAATGGACTACCTACAAGCGCAAACGCTTCGAATGTCCACCGCTGAAAGATGACGTGTGGCAGAAGCCGGTCCTGTCGCAGCCGGCAGCGATAAAGATCGTCGCCGACTTTACGAAAGAGATCGGCGCCGCCAAATTCTTCGATGCCGGCGATGTGCAGGCCAATGGATTCCAGATTGTCGAAGACGACAAAACGGGAGACACGTTCACCGAAGCCGGCGCTTCCTATATGGGCTTCGCGGCCAGCGCCTTGCTGGCCTCTGCGTTGGCCGACAAACCGCGGTACGGTGTTGCGTTTTCCGGCGACGGCTCATTCATGATGAACCCGCAAGTGCTGATCGATGCCGTCGAACATGGCGCCCGCGGAATGATCGTGATCTTCGACAACCGCCGCATGGCGGCGATCACCGGATTGCAGCTTGCGCAGTACAAGAACGAGTTTCGCACGAACGATCACGTCGCCGTCGACTATCAGAAACTCGCGAGCTCAGTGGCCGGGGTCCTTGCGGTCTCGGGCGGAGCTGACGCCGGGTCTCTCCGCGCCGCTTTGAAGGCCGCACACGCGCACAACGGCCTGTCGGTGATCCATGTGCCTGTCTACTGCGGTCCGGACGAGCTGGGCGGTCTGGGTGCCTGGGGCGAGTGGAATGTCGGCAACTGGTGCGATGACGTGCAGGCTTCCTGGATCAAGCAAGACCTCTAGCGGAACCGACCTAGGCCGACGTGGTTGCTCTGGTTGCGACCGTTCACTCTTCCTATATTCTGCGTATCGAAGATGAGGCCGATAAGCGCGCGCAATATCGACAGTTTGTCGCCGATCTGAAACTCTGCGCAAAAATGCTCACGAATGCGGCCGCTTAGTCGGAAGGAACGTCTCCAAGGCTTCGGGAGTTCCTATCGGCACATGAATTCACATGGGCGCGGAACTTTCACCCGCGACCTCTGGGGAGGCGAAAATGACCGAATCCAAGAATCGCCGGGCCGACAAAGACACGTCGGTGCGGAAATCCATCGAAGAAGAGCGCGCGCGCGACAAGAGTAAAGAAGATGAAGTCGCAAACAGCTCGGACGACAGCTTTCCGGCGAGCGACCCGCCAAGCTTTACCGGCGTGACCACCGCAGCGGATATTGAGAAAAAGAAAAGGGTTAATTCCGACTAGCGGAACTGCATGTTCAGCAGTTTCTCGGCATTACCGCAGAAGAGCTTTCTTTCATCGGCCGGTGCGAGTCCGAGTTTCTTGACCGTATTTATAGTCGGTGCGATCGGACCCAGCGGCGTGTCGGTCGCGAAAACCACCTGATCGGGGCCAAAGAATTCCAGCCCACAGCGCGTTGCTGCAACGCCGCCGCCGAACATCGCCGTATCGGCAAAAAAATCGTGCAGATAGTCCATGTGCTGTCGTTTCAGGGACGGGAGAATTTTTGAGTAGTCCTCGTCCGATGTACGTTGGCCCAGCACCTTGAGGCCCGGGCCGACGCGGCCGTCATAATACGGGATCATTCCACCGAGATGGTGCGTGATGATTTTCAGCTTGGGATAGCGATCGAGCAGGCCTGAGAAAACCATACGCAGCATCGCGACCGACGTTTCATACGGCCAGTGGAAACACCACCACATTTCAAATCGCGATTTTTTCTCGGATGGATAGTCGGGCATGGCCGCCGTACCGACGGGATGAAGCCAGATTGGCAGATCGAGCTCAGCCATCGTTGCAAAGATCGGTTCGAATTCGGGATCGTCGAGCGGCCGGCCGGCGACATTGGTGTAAAGAAGGACGCCGCGTGCGCCGAGATCTTTTACGGCGCGGCGCGCTTCCGCCACCGAGCCTTCGACATCGGTCATGCACAGCGCGGCGGCAAATCCCGGAAAGCGCTCGGGATACTTACGGCACAATTCGGCCATTGCGTCGTTGGCGATGCGGGCAAGATTTAATCCGACTTCCGGCGCGGCAATGTCTTCGATCGCGGGGTTCGGCAACGAGATGATTTGGCGATAGTCGCCAAATTCGTCCATCTCTTTGAAACGCGCGTCGAGGTCGAAGAGTTTGGTGACGCCACGCAGTCGCTTGCCGATGTTCTCCAGGTTCGGCGCGACCTTGGTCATTTCCTGGAAATAGCGGTCAGGAAAAATATGACAATAGATGTCGATGATCGCGCTCATGGCTTTCCCGTCGAGTGCTTCCCGCGTTGCCGATTACCCGGCCGTGTAGCCGCCATCGGCGTAAAGGATGTGGCCAGTATAAAAGTCGGATGCCTTTGACGCGAGAAACAGCAAGGGCCCGGCAAGATCCTCCGGTTCACCCAGCCGACCTTTCGGCACGCGAGCGAGAAAACCTTTCCGCACATTCAGTGCCCGCTCCGTATCTTCATACATCCAGGCCGTCAGCGGTGAACGGAAGACAGTGGGCCCCAGTGCATTCACGGTGATGCCTGTCTCGCCCCATTCGCAGCCAAGCGCCTTGGTGATGCCATCAACGGCCGACTTCGACGCGCAATAGGCGGTGTACCCAGCCGGATGTCCGAGCAATCCGCGCGCCGATGACGTGAGGATGACCTTGCCGCCCTGACCTTGCTTGAGCATCTGCTTGCCGGCGGCGCGCGCCATCAGCCAGGACTGATTGACGTTCGCGTCCATGACGTCGAGAAAATCTTCGACTTTCTGATCGACGATCTTGGAAACCTTGTTGAGGCCGGAAGCGATAACAAGAATGTCGACCCGACCGAACTTGTCGACCGCGGCTTTGACAATCTTGTCGCAATTCTCTTCCGAGCTTGGCCGCAATGCGATGATTTCGGTCTTGGCGCCGAGTTTCTCGCATTCTGTCGCGACCTTTTTCAGCTCTTCGGCTTTGCTCGCTGCAAGGACAACATTGGCGCCGGCGCCCGCCAACGTTTTTGCCGCCAGCGCGCCGAAAGCGCCCGAAGCGCCGGCAATAATTGCAGTTTTGCCCTTGATATCGAACAAAGACAGCGGGTTTTTGAGAAACGACTCAGCCATCAACTCCTCCCGGTTTTGTCGCGGCGTGCCAAAAGGCCCGTCACTTTGGCGGGTTTGCTACCGCGACGACGATCGAGCACACCTCATTGCCGCGATTGATGATCTCCCGCGTTTCGTTTGGCTCGATCACGCAGGAGTCGTTCGCCTTGAGCACCGTCTCCTTGCCATTGACGATAACGGTCAACTCACCGCGCAAAACGAAGTAGACCTTCTCTGGCGGCGAAGCGTCGGGTCCGGCGCCGCCGCCCGGCAGGAAATGCGAATAGCCGAAGACGAGACCCTTGGTGCCGCCGGCTTCCGCTCCAAACAGGCGTAACGAGCTGTAGTTGCGGTGATTGGGTGCGTCGTATGGCTTGGCGTCCGCAAAACGTTTGACATGCATCAGAATTTCCTCCCGCGCTCGATGCGATATTTTCCGCTTGGATCGACAATAGCGACCAGCCGCACGATGCAGCCGTCGCCGCGATCCCAATTCCAGGGGAAATAAGCAAAGGTGCACCGCTTTCCCGTGACCTTGTCGATGTCGCCACCGACATTTTCGATTCCCATGATGCCGTTCTTGAAGAGGATCCGATGGACGGGCTCCCATTCGGGGAAATCATCCTTCCAGTCGCGGCCTCCAGACCACTCGCGGTATTCCTCCGCCAGATGCGGATGCAAGGGGCCGTTACGCTGTGGGCCGATTGCCGTGGCGAGCGGATGATCGTTCGCCTGCGTGTCGTGGCCGACGACCTTGACCTTCTTCTTCACGAACCATTCGCCGGCGGACGGCACGAAGCCGGGTGCGCGACAGAAATAATCTTCACTGTCTTCGTAGAACTTGTGCCAGCCGGTATTGACGATCACGACGTCGCGCGGACGTATAATTTTCCCGCAAGCCTTCTCCAGGTCATCGCCGGTGATGGGCTCCCATTTGTTCTTCGGCAGCGACACCACGATGCCGGAGCCGAAGAAATGCGGCAGCGGCACTTCATCGATAAACGGCGTGCCCTGAACGACGTGGGCCGGTGCATCGATATGGGTGGTGTTATGCATCGAGGTCGTGATGCGCTGTGACAGTACACCCGACTTGGCCATGTAATGGATGCGCTCGATCTTGACGTCTTCGAAATACGGCCAGTTCGGAGATTGATAGCCGAAGCGATGGGACAGATTGTAGAACTCCAGCCCCATGCTGTTCTTGAGATCTTCCTCGAACATCACGCCGCGAATTCGTTTGGCCACGGCTTCCTCCCTGTGTTTATGCGACTAGCGGATGTGTCTTTTGTTGCCAGTGCCTGAGTTCAGGCAGCAGCAGAATTCATTCTGCTCTCCAATGCGTGTTTGGTTGCGACCAGACGTTCAGCGATCAATGCCTGACGATTCTGAAACCGCTGACTAGGAACCGGTACTGAGATGGCGACGGCGTTACCAAGAGGGTCGTGCAGGGCGACGCCGACCGCGCAGATACCGAGCGTGTGTTCCTCGCGATCATAGGCAACGCCGGTTCGGCGCGCAGACTTGAGATCGCTGAGCAACGTGTCGAGCCGCGTGAGCGTCTTTGGCGTGCGCGCTTCGTAACTACGCCCGACCAGCGCTTCGATTGCGTCGTTAGACAGCTGCGCGAGGTAGGCCTTGCCATTGGCCGTGCAATACAAAGGGAATGTGTCACCAACTGCTGATACGGCGCGCAAACGTTGCGAGCCAATGACCTGGTCGATGAATACGAGATGATCTTTCTTGATGGTCGAGAGATCGACGGTCTCGTGTAGTTCCTCGGACAGCCGTTCAAGCAGCGGCCGTGCGAGCGTGACGAAATCGCTGCGAACGGACGCCGCGAGCCTGAGAATCGCAGGGCCGAGCCTTACACGACCATTGGGAGTTGCAGCGATGACAAGCTTTTCGGTTTCAAGTGCCGCGACGATGCGCTGGACCGTTGAGCGCGCGAGATTCACCCGCTGCGCGATTTGTCCGAGGCTGAGGCCCGCGTTTTCTTCTTCCAGCGCACGCAAAATAGTCGCGGCGCGTGCAATGACCTGGACCTGACTTTTGTCGTTGGTGACAAGACGACTCATGACGCGTTCCACCCACTCATGCCGGCGATCTGGGCCGCCTTGCATGATGGTACACGTTAGCCCAAAATGCGGTACAGACAAACAGAAAACAAGTCGTAGTGGGAGTAGGCGTCATGGTCAAAAAAATCGCGCTTGAAGAGCATTTTCTGGACCCTGCGACCGAGGAATATTGGCGGCCCACGATGGTCGATGTGGCCCCCGCCAAGACGGCCCAGCTCTACGCGAGCCTCACGGATTTCGGCGAACAACGACTGAAAATGATGGAGCAGCACGGCATCGCGCGGATGGTGCTGGCGATCGCGGGTCCGGGCGTCCAGGTTGAGCAAGATGCTGCCACGGCGCTGCGGGCCGCACGCGCGTCAAACGACTTTCTCGCCAAGGAAGTTGCCAAACGCCCCGACCGCTATTCCGGTTTTGCTCATCTTCCGATGCAGGATGCGAAAGCCGCCGCTGATGAGCTTGAACGTTGCGTGCGCGACCTGACGTTTTGTGGCGCGATGATCAACGGACACACGAACGGAAAATATCTCGACGATCGCTCCTACGATCCGTTCTGGGAACGCGCGGCGGCATTGGACGCGCCGATCTATCTTCATCCCGCCGATCCGGTTGCGCCCTTACCTGTGCTTGCGGGCCACAAAGTGCTGGTGCGACCGATGTGGGGTTGGGGTGTAGAAACCGGCTCACATGCGCTGCGCATCATTTCGAGCGGCGTTTTTCATCGCTATCCGAAAGCCAAACTTGTGCTCGGCCATCTCGGCGAGACACTGCCTTTCCTGCTCTGGCGCTTTGACAGCCGTTCGAAGCCCTATGGCTGGAATCTGCCGAAGCCGCCGTCGCAATACATCAAGGAAAATCTCTGGGTCACCCTCTCTGGAATGTATGATGCTCCGCCGATGCATTGTTCACTCGACGCGGTAGGACGCGACCGCGTGATGTTTTCGGCGGACTATCCTTTTGATGCGGAAGGAGCCGGCCCGTTCCTCGACTCGACGCCGCTTGACGAGTCCTTGCGAGCGGACGTCGCCTATAACAACGCGGCAAAACTGCTCGGGCTGAGCTAAACGTCCGCGGTCCTATTTTGCGTCGATAACACGCACGGGCTTTCCATCGAGCCACGCGCGGATGTCCTCGACAATGTCAGGAAAATATTTGCGGTAATTCTGCTCGCTGACATAGCCGAGATGCGGCGTGATCACGGCGTTGTCCATTTTGCGGAAGGGGTGGTCGAGCGGTAGCGGCTCGACGTCGAACACGTCGAGACCGGCGCCGGCAATGGACTTCGATTGCAGTGCCGCGATAAGGGCCTTCTCATCGACAATGGGTCCGCGCGACGTGTTGATCAGGTAGGCGGTCTTTTTCATCAGGCCGAGTTCCTTAGCCCCGACCAGGCCGCGTGAGCGCTCACTGAGGACGATGTGAATTGTCACCACGTCTGCGTTGCGGAACAAGTCCTCCTTTGAGACCAGTTCCGCGCCCCCAGCCTGCGCTTTCTCTGCGGTCAGGTTCTGGCTCCAGGCAATCGTCTTCATCCCGAAAGCCTTGCCGACCGTGGCGGACCTCTGGCCAAGCTTGCCCAAGCCGAGGATGCCAAGCGTGAGGCCTTCGAGGTCGCGCCCAATGGTCACCTGCCAGGGCGCGCCCGCTTTGAGCCGCGCGTTCTCGAAACCGATCCGGCGGGTCAATTCGAGGATTAGGCCGAAGGCAATGCCGGTGGTTGGACTGCCCATGACGCCAGTGCCGCAGACAGTGATGCCGCGCTCGCTGCACGCTTTGACATCGAACGAGTTATTGCGGGCGCCGGTGGTGATCAGGAGCTTCAGGTCGGGGAGGGCTTCGACAACCTTGCGCGGAAAGGGGGTGCGTTCGCGCATGCCGACGATAATTGCGAAGCCCTGCAGGGCCTTGATCGCTTCGCCCTGGCTGGCGAAAGGCTTGTCGAACACCTTGATCTCGACGTCCTTGGCGACCCGAGACCAGTCGGCGAATGCCAACGCCACATTTTGGTAATCGTCGAGAATAGCGGCCCGAACCATGCACAAGTCCTTTCACTGCGCCCGGAACGTCCGGGCCGCGCCACCATAGGCATGGAACAGCGAAATGAAAGGGGGTTTCAGCCCAGCGGAGGCAGACCATGCTTGGCGCGCCAAGCTGGGCCGGGACCACGCATGTAGTGCAATTCGGGACGGTAGGGGCGGATTGCGTCGCGGGTCATTTCACGCAGGAGATCCAGGAGGATGTTGCGGAACGTGACGAAGGGGCGGGGCAGCAACGAAACTGCGGAACCCGACATAGCCAATATGGCGCGACCCATGACGCATCTCCCACATCGACCGGCTGACGGACGAATTCTGTCCGCCTACTCCTTGGTCGCCCCGACAGGCGACCAGGTTCATTGCGTCGATGATGGCTGCGAAGCGGTTAAGAACCCGTACCCAAAGGGCCGGCCAAAGGCATTTTCACGATCAGGCTTTCCAGAAATTTACTGATACCACTCAAGCAGGCGGGTACCGCGGCGCTTGCTCTTTTACGGTTCCGCCGCTACATCAGCCCCACATTTCCCGGAAAAAACGGCTTCAAAAACACGATGAACGGTCGGCAATTCATCTATCACATGCAGGGTCTGACCAAGACCTTTCCGCCTTCCAAGAAGGTATTGGATAACATCCACCTATCGTTCTACCCGGACGCCAAGATCGGCGTGCTCGGCGTCAACGGCTCCGGGAAGTCGACACTGCTGCGCATCATGGCCGGCATCGACAAGGAGTTCACGGGCGAGGGTTGGGTCGCCGAAGGCGCGCGCGTCGGCTACCTCGAGCAGGAACCACAGCTCGATCCCACCAAAACGGTACGCGAGAACGTCATGGAGGGAGTCGCCGCCAAGAAGGCGCTGCTCGACCGCTACAACGAGATCGCGTCCAACTACTCCGATGAAACCGCCGATGAGATGGCGAAGCTTCAGGACAAGATCGATAGCCAGAACCTCTGGGACCTCGACAGCCAGGTCGACCTGGCGATGGACGCCCTGCGGTGCCCCGCGGATGATTCCGACGTGACCAAGTTGTCCGGCGGCGAGCGCCGCCGGGTGGCGTTGTGCCGGTTGCTCCTCGACCAGCCGGAGCTTCTGCTGCTGGACGAGCCGACCAACCATCTCGACGCCGAGAGTGTGAACTGGCTCGAAGGCCACCTGCGCAATTATCCGGGCGCGATCCTGATCGTCACCCACGACCGCTACTTCCTCGACAACGTGACCGGGTGGATCCTTGAGCTCGACCATGGCCGGGGAATTCCATACGAGGGCAACTACACATCGTGGCTTGGCCAGAAGCAGAAGCGCATGGAGCAGGAGCAGCGCGAGGACGAAGCACGCCAGCGCACACTCCAGCGCGAAAGTGAGTGGATCTCGTCATCGCCGAAGGCGCGGCAGGCAAAATCGAAGGCGCGCTACCAGCGCTATGAGGATCTGCTCAAGATCGCCAATGCCAAGCAGAACACGGTCGCGCAGATCACCATTCCGGTGGTCGAGCGGCTCGGCCAGAACGTGGTCGATTTCGACAACCTGTCGAAGGGCTTCGGCGACAATCTCCTCATCGACGACCTGAGCTTCAAGTTGCCACCGGGCGGTATCGTCGGCGTGATCGGTCCAAACGGGGCTGGCAAGACCACCCTGTTCCGCATGATCACTAACCAGGAAAAGCCCGATAAAGGAACGATCAAGATCGGTGAGTCGGTTCATCTTGGCTACGTCGATCAGTCGCGGGATTCGCTCGATGGCAAGAAGACGGTCTGGGAAGAGATTTCCGACGGCAACGACATAATCCTTCTCGGCAAGAAAGAAATGAATTCGCGCGCCTATTGCGCCTCGTTCAACTTCAAGGGCGCCGACCAGCAGAAAAAGGTCGGGACCTTGTCGGGCGGTGAACGCAACCGCGTGCATCTCGCCAAAATGCTGCGCTCGGGCGCTAACCTGCTGCTCCTCGACGAACCGACGAACGATCTCGACGTCGAAACACTTCGGGCGCTCGAAGAAGCTCTCGAAGATTTCGCGGGCTGTGCAGTTATCATCAGCCACGACCGCTGGTTCCTCGATCGGATTGCCACGCATATCCTGTCGTTCGAGGGGGACAGCCACGTGGAATGGTTCGAGGGGAACTTCCAGGATTACGAGGCCGACAAGATGCGTCGTCTGGGGACCGATTCGGTGATCCCGCACCGGCTGAAGTACAAGAAGTTCTCTCGCTAGCCGTACGCCGCGGAATAGCCAATTTCGTCTCGCATGTCCGGATATCCGGTTCCTTCGGTGTGAGGTTGCGGCGGAATGTTGAGAACAATGGCATGCGCTGCTGCGATGGCATTATTTGCTTTCGCAGCCCCGACATCAGGCAAGGCGGCCGATGCTGCCTTCCAGCAATGGCTCGCCGCGCAGTGGCCTGCGGCGCAGGCGATGGGTGTTTCCCGCGCTACTTTCGATGCGGCGACGCGCGGGCTTGAGCCCGACCTATCACTGCCCGATCTCGCCATTCCTGGTCAGGCCGAGAAAGCACCGCAGCAGCCGGAATTCGTGCAAACGCCGTCGCAGTATCTGCGCGAGTCAAGCTTCGACCGTCTTGCTACCCGCGGCAAACAACTTGCCGTGCAGCATCGCGACACGCTGGCGCGCATCGAAAAAGAATTCGGTGTGCCGGGAAGCGTGGTGTTGGCAATCTGGGGGCGCGAAACCGACTATGGCGGATATCAGCTTCCCAATGATGCCATTCGCGTACTGGCGACACAGGCCTACATCGGCAAGCGCAAGGAATTCTTTCAGAATGAATTCCTGCATGTGCTGAAGATGTTGCAAGACGGAGTGCCGCGCAGCGACCTACGCTCGTCATGGGGCGGCGCCATGGGACTTACCCAATTTCTGCCGTCCGAATACTTCAAATATGCGGTCGATTTCGATGGGGATGGCCGCGCCGACATATGGCGCTCGGTACCGGATGCGCTTGCATCCGCGGCAAAGCAGCTTGTTGGCAAAGGGTGGCGTCCCGGCGAGGCTTGGGCGATCGAGGTGCGTGCGCCGGCGAATGCCGATTGCAGCATCGGCATGCCCGAAGTGACGAAACCGGTCAGCGCCTGGCTGAAGGCCGGGTTCACTCCGACCAATGGCCGCAAGCTCAGCACGGCGGAGCTAAACTACGATGCCTCGCTGCTGCAGCCGGAAGGCAGTTATGGCCCGTCCTTCCTCACGCCGAAGAACTATTACGTTCTCAAGGACTATAACTTTTCGGATCTCTATGTCCTGTTCGTCGGCCACCTGAGCGACCGCATATCCGGCGGACGCCAATTCGAGACGCCGTGGAGCAAGAATGCGCAGCTCAAGACCACGGATGTCGAATTGATGCAGAAGCGATTGACCGCGCTTGGTCTCTACAAGGACAAGATCGACGGCAAAGCCGGCATGCTCACGCGCGCGGCACTCGGCACGTATCAGAAGAAAAACGGATTGAAGGTCGACTGTTGGCCGACCGCCGCCGTGCTCGAGCACATGCGCCGGTAAGCTAAATCAATCGCAAACCTGGACGCGTCTTGTCCGGTAGCCGTAGCCGTCCCACACCTGCTGACGTTCGACGTGGCAGATCGGGCCCTCATAAGGAGGCGGCACGGCATAGACCGGCGGCGGCGCGACATAGACTGGCGCGGGTTCGACATAGACCGGGCGGCTGTTTGCGATCGCCGAGCCGACGATGGCACCGGCGGCGAGTCCACCGACGACGCCGGCAGCAACACCGCAGCCATTGCAATTCGCCTGCGCCGGAGACGGCAACGCCGCGGCCAGGGTGCCGGCCGCGGCGAGCGCAATGATGATACTCTTCATGGGTGTCCTCTCGGGCCGAGTTCCAATTCGGCGCGATCATCCACCCTAAATGGTTACGCGATCTTTAAGGGCAGATGAACCGTGGACGGCTCCAGCCGACGAAATTGCCGTAGGGGTCACGCAACGGACGCCGAGCCCAATAGCCACCCGGGCAGGCAGCTGGATATGGAGCACCGTATCCCTGGTATACGACGTAGCCGGGCGCGGGAGCGTATGCCGGATAAGCGCCAGCACTGTTGGCGATCGCGCCGCCGATGATGGCGCCGCCGATCACGCCCGCTGCAACGCCCGCGCCGACCGCACAGCCATAGCAGCGTGCTTCGGCGGTGGTCGGGGCACTCAAGCTACCCGCTGCCAGGACGGCGGCGGTCGCAAGCGCGAAGATCGTCTTCTTCATAGAAGTTCCCTCCAGGTGAGGTCGGCAGTGCCGACCGCGAAAAGTAGTCTAAGTGAGTCCAGTCCCCGTGCCGAGATAGAGACGGTTCCAATATGTCGGAAATTTGTTGAGCGCCGGCCCGCTCCTCGTTCCAAAAAAAGCCCGGACACGCTCACCGAATCCGGGCTTTCGATTCTTCATGCGATAGTTTGTCCGATTTGGCTAGCTGTTAACCGCAGACCCGCACGGGACGCGCGCGCCAGCCCCAACCGTCCCAGACGCGCTGACGCGTCCAGTAGCAACCACCGTATCCATATGCGGGACCCGCGGCGTAGTAGCCCGGACCGGGTCCGTAATACGGACCGTTTGCGGCTGCGCCGATAAGCGCACCGACCGCAAGACCACCGATGATGCCCGCGGCAATGGCGCCACCGTTGCGTGCTTCAGCTGGCTGCGGGGCGGCGACAGCTGCGAGCCCAATGGTCGCGGCGGCCGCGAGAGCAGTCAGGGTTTTGGATGTCTTGGTCATGGCTCACCTCTGGTTCGCTGAGTTCGTTCGTATTCATTCAACGACGATTGGGTGTGTTCCCTGCGAAATTGCGCTCAGCAACAACAATTATCGTGGATACGAGGTTCCTGCTTTTCGCGTGAATGGCCGGTGAATAGCTCATTTGGAATCGGCCTAAGAGGCTGTTAGCGCGGATTAAATTTTGGCAATGCTTGGGGCGGCAGGGGCTAATGGCGGCGATTTCGCCGCCGTGAAATGCGCACGGGCCGCAACAGGAAAACGGCCCTCGCATCGGCTGACGCAAAGGCCGTTCAGTTTCTGATAGTCGCTATTCGTGATCTTTAAACGCAGACTCGTACGCGACGCACATGCCAGCCCCAACTGTCCACGACGCGCTGACGTTTCCAGTAGCAACCGTAGGCCCCGGAGTAAGCGTAGGCGGGGCCGACCGGTGCGATAACGACGCCGACGTGTCTGTGGTGGTGATGATGGTGGTGGTTGTGATGAGCCTGCGCAGGCTGCGCAGTCGCGAAGGCTGCGAAACCAAGGGTGGCGGCAGCCGCAAGAGCGGTGAAAGTTTTGGTCTTAGTCGTCATGGCGAACCTCGTATGTTGTGCGTGTGAGGTTGCCGCCGTCAGCTTGAATGACGTGTGAATGACGCGTTTGGAATCGCGCCCGCGACGCTCCGCCATGAATTAAATTTTGGAAAGGCGAGTGTTCGCGCCTACGGGGAAATTCGTCCCAGCACGCGTTGCAGGATGGTCGGCCGGCCGGCGCGCACCGCCGAATGTCCGGATATCTTGCGTGCCCGATGACGCGATGCGGTGATGCGGCGCGAGCGTGATTTGTGGCCGCGCGTTTTCGCGGCGCGCTGGCGCGGCTTTCCCTTGGGAGACGTGCGTGTCTTGCGCTTCAGTCGGTGTCTGCGATGCCGCAGGGCTCGCCCGACATTGCGCAGGAATAATTTTTCGAGCGGATAGCTCAGCCGTCGTATGGCCGCGGCGAGCGGGAGCCATTCCACCGCGACGATGTCCTCCATCAGTTCGCGGCTGGCTTTGACTTCGGCCTGCATGCGCCAGAACTGCACGACTTTCGGCCGGCCACGCGCGCGATACGTGATGGCGCCAAGGAACTCGCGTACGCGGACGCGATGTCCGGTCTCCTCGACAACCTCGCGGCGCGCTCCTGCCAGCGCGCTTTCGTTGGACTTGAGCTTGCCGCGCGGTAACACCCACAGTTCGTCCTTTGCGCGCTGTACGACGGCAATCAGCGGGCGCGATCCGTTGCGCACCACGATGCCGCCCGCCGCATGAACTGTCTTGCCCGCCATGCCCGTCCGATCTGCCAGTCGTCTCGTTTAGCAAAATTGCGATGACGCATGCAGAGAAATGCACTCACGTTGCCATTGCCTGTGGGCAACTGTTGAATAGCGATTCGCGTCACAATTCTGTCTTGAGCGTCTTCTTGCGCGCATTCATCCACAAGGAACCGCAGCGGTGACGTCGCACACGGTATCGCGTGGCATCCGTCGCCAGCCCGCGCGATCGCGACAAAGCGCACGGAAACACGTGCTTAATTGAATTTGAGTCCGGCTTCTTTCGCTATCTTGAGGTTGAGTGCGATCTCGCGCCGGATCATCGCGTCCATTTCGCTTGGACTGAGCGGCGCAGGTTCGACGCCTTGGATGGTCAATTTTTGTTGAACCTCTGGTAGTGCGAGCGCCTTGGTCGTCTCGGCGTAAAGACGTTCGATCACCGGCCCCGGCGTTTTTGCCGGTACCAGCATTCCGTTCCAGTAATTGAAGTCTGAATCCTTGTAGCCAGCCTCGAGCGTCGTCGGCACGTCGGGCAGAGTCGGCGAGCGCTTCGCCGAGCTCACCGCAAGTGGCACCAGTTGCTTGTTCTGGATGAACGGCAATCCGGACGAAATGCCGATAAAGATGAAGTCGACACGTCCGGTCATGACCTCGGTGAGGGCCTCGGGTCCGCCGCGGAAGGGAACATGCGTCGCCTTGAAGCCGGCGCTAACGATGAACCGTTCGGCTGCCCAGTGGGTGGCGCTGCCCACGCCCGCTGAAGCAAAGGTCAGGCTGCCGTCCTTCGCCTTGGCCACCAGTTCCTGCACGGTCCTGATGCCCTTCGACGGCGCTACCAGCAGCACGTTCGGTACGCTGCCGAAAACGGCAACGCCGGCGAAATCAGCCGCGGCATCGTAGGGAAGGTTGGCGTAAGCGGCCGGAGCCCCGGAGTGCGCGGCGGCGTTGATCAACAGCGTGTAGCCATCGGGATCCGCTTTCGCGACCGCTGCCGAGCCAAGACTGCCGCCGGCGCCGCCACGATTTTCCACAACGATGGTCTGCCCGAGCTGGCGCGAGAGCGGCTCAAGCACGATGCGTCCGATGATGTCGATGGTGCTCCCGGCCGAGAACGGCACGATGGCGCGAATGGGCTTCGCCGCCGGCCAGGCTGCTTGCGCCATGCAAGGGCCCCGCAGGGCAGGCGCTGCCAGCGCACCGGCGGAGAGCTTGAGAAAATGGCGACGATTGTGAACGGTCATGTGTTTGCCCCGGAGCCTTAAAGTCGCGCAAGTATTCACGCTGCGGATCGTGGCGCAAGGCAACCTCTGGTCGCACTTTCTGTTGCTCCGGGCCTGCGTCCTGCCTAGTTTCGCCTGGCCATCAGGGAGAAATGCCAATGCCAAACTTTACCTGGGATCACATCCATCTGCGCACGCCCGATCCGGAGGCAATGGCGCAATGGTTCGAGCGCATGTTCGGCGCCGAGATCATCCGCAGTACCCAGCTTGGAAAGCCGCGCGTCGACATCAAGCTTGGCGGGGCCATGATTTTCACCGCCCAGGTCAACCCCGGTGATGGCGTCAATGCGGCTCCCACGACGCCCTATCAGGGCCTCGACCATTTTGGTCTGTCAGTCTCCGGAATCGACGCCATTGCCGCCGATCTCAAAAAGAAAGGCGTGGAGTTCACCCAGGAACCGCACTCACCCCGGCCCGGCATCAAAATATGCTTCCTGCGCGGCCCACAGGGCATTTCGATCGAATTGCTTGATCGTGACCCGAAATATTCCTGATATTTCCGACTTGTAGATGCCATTTTTATTTGAGACAAACCGGTCGTGCCGATTTGCCTGACCGGGCGGCGAGCACATAGCGCAATGAGAGCCGTGCCGGCAGGAGGTTGCATGCGTGCGTTCGGATTGGCGGTGATCGCGACGACGATCGCGGCAGCGACAGCTGTGGCCGCTGAAGGACGTTTCGAGCGCAGTTTAAAGATGCTGGCGCCGGCAGAGCGGCTGGAACAGCTCTGCGACTACACCGCGATGAGCCGTATCCGCGAGCAGAGCAAGGACTATCGTCCCGACCGCGCCGTGGCGAATGCGATGGCGGAGCCGGTTGCGAAAGACGACACGCTTGAAGTGAGCGGAGGTGCCTTCCGCAGCCGCAAGAAATGGTATGCGCTGTCCTATCGCTGCACGGCGACGCCTGATCACCTGACCATCGTAAATTTCCGTTTCACCGTTGGTGAGGAAATTCCCGAGGGCAAGTGGGCGTCATTCGGTCTCTGGGAGTGACCGTGCGCTATTGATGCTGCACCATGACCTTGGTGCCGACCGGCACGCGCGAATAAAGATCGACCACGTCGTCATTCACCAAACGGAAGCAGCCCGACGAGACCGCTTGACCAATGGTCTCCGGCGCGTTCGTTCCATGGATGCGGTAGACGGTCGCGCCGATATACAGCGCACGCGCACCAAGCGGGTTACCCGGACCGCCGGCCATCCAGCGCGGCAGGTAGGGCTGTCTAGAGATCATTTCGGGCGGCGGCGTCCAGTCCGGCCACTCCGCCTTCTTGCTGATGTTGTGCACGCCGCCCCATTGGAAGCCATCACGGCCGACACCGACGCCATAGCGCATGGCAACCCCGTTACCCATGATGAGATAGAGGTAACGGTCATGCGTGTTGACGATGATTGTGCCCGGCGCCTGTTCGGTCCGGTAGTAGACCGACTGACGGCGCAGTTCCTGCGGCAGATCCCGATCGCGCCCGGTGTGATCAATGCCCGGATCGACATCTTCCATGGTCGGAGAGGTCGATGACATCATCCTTTGCGCGAATGCCGGGACGGCCGGCGACACGAGAAGAGCGAGGGCGAAAATTCGCATCCAGATCATTTTTGTAATTCCCCGATGAGGGCGCGTTGATGCGCCTCAGAGTTTATCCTTGATGTGGGTTTGTGGCCGGTCCGAGCCGCGAGCGGTTTCGGTGTGCCAGCGTCCTTTCTCGTCTTCATATTCGATGACTTCAGTGTGTCCAGGCACGGTCTGCTCCTCGGCTGCAGCTTGCGCGGCCGCGAGAGCGTCAGCATGGGTTGGAAAGGCTTCCGAGAAGACGCCGTCCACTTTGTACGCCCACCCGCCATCGTGTTCGACAATCTCGTACGTCACTTGTGCCATCGGAAATCCTCAGGAACTCGAAAGGTGCTGGGATAACGTATCGCTATCTCGGCCCATTGCGCCAGCCACTTATGCCGGAGGCAAAGGTTACCGCCCCGGACCCAAGCCATGGAACCCGGCATTTAAGGCAGAGACGTGGCGATCCCAAGCGCAAAAATCCAGGCCCGGGACGCTGCTTCCAGTCCTATAGCCGAGCCGAGCGAAGGAGTGCGTGCGGAGCAGATGACCCCAGCTGTCACAGCCGGCGTTGGCGCTTGAGCCGATCGATATAGTCTTCGGCTTGCGGTGGAAGCGACTGTATTCCGTACTGTGCTGCAGATGACAGTACGGGCCGCCACTGCGAGCCCCTCAGGAACGCAGGCTCACGACCCGGCGGAATCATGCGATCAAAGACAAGCACCAGCATGATCGCGAGCATGGCGAAGCGAACCGCACCGAGCGCTGCGCCAGCAATGCGATCCGGAACGGTGACGTTGCGACCGGCTATTCCGCTTACGGTCAGTCGCAGCAGGGCGCTGATCAGAGCGCCGGTTACAATGAAAATCGCCACGACGACGATCCACGTCTGTGGCGTGGGAATTTTCGGATAGTTCGCGAGCAGGGAAAGCGTTTTCGGGGTCGCCGCCACCGCAATGCCGGCCCCGCAGATATAGCCGATGATCGTTGCCAGACTGCGCAGCAGGCCGGTCATGAATCCCATGACCACTGCGACGAACAGGCAGGCATATACGGCAAGATCGAAACTATTGGTCGAAAATAAATCGGTCATCGGCCAGCCCTGCGAAATTGCCTAGCAGCGATTGCCGAAAAAATGATGAACGGCTTCGCTAAACTCGCGACGACTGTTGAATGTCCGCCGTCCGCGCTAGGCTTTGCCCGGCGGGGAGTGAATGGAGAGGACGCATGGCTTTTTCAGTGACCAGTAACAGCTTCAAGGATGGCGATTATCTACCAAAGGATTTCATCCTGTCCGCGGATTTCGGTTTCGGCTGTGCCGGCGGCAACAAGTCGCCGCACCTGAAATGGTCGGGCGCGCCGGCAGGAACGAAAAGCTTCGCCGTCACCTGCTACGATCCGGACGCGCCGACCGGCTCGGGATTCTGGCACTGGCTGGTGGTGAATATTCCGGCAAATGTGAGTGAGCTCGAACTCGGTGCTGGCAGCGCGGGCGGCAAGTTGCCAGCCGGCGCGCTGCAGACGCGAACGGACTTCGGCGCGCCCGGCTATGGCGGGCCTTGTCCGCCCGAGGGTGATCATCCGCATCGTTATCTCTTCACAGTCTTCGCGGTGAAAGCCGACAGGCTGGATGTAAAGGCGGACACCTCGGCGGCCGTCGTCGGCTTCAACCTCAATTTCAATACTCTGGCAAAGGCCGCCATCATGGGGCTGTTCAAACGGTGAGCCGCTTCCTGGTCGGTGCTAGCCGGCGTGCGGTGTGTTTTGGTCGAACAGCTTGCGGATGCCCGAGGCGATCACGGCCGCGGTGCAGAGCCAGATGATCACCGCGCCGACGCCGAAGGCCGTGCGGCCGACCGCGGCATCGATCGCCGCGTTGCCGGTCATGACGGTTCCGGAAAACTGCCGCTCGCCCGGTCCGAACGCGATCCAGCTCGCGATCGCGCCGAAGCAGCAGAAGATCGCAACGGCGATAAAATATTGCAGGATGCGCAGCCAGCGTGGCGCGTCAGGCGGCAAGTCACCGGTTGCACTGGAAGCGCCGAGTGACTGGATGACGAGCGCCGCGCCGGCCAGGAAAAACACGGCGCCGGCGCAAAGCAACACCCACAACGGGCTGTGCAGGTTCGATGGTCCGCCGGGGATCGGCAACAGGCGCGCCCCGACCGCGATGAAATACAAGCCGACCGCCGCGGCGACGGCCGCGTAAAAATAATTGGCTCTCGGCGTTGTCGACGTTGGCTCGGTCATATGCGCCTCGCGCTTGACCGAAACATTAGCAGCGGCGGGTTTGCGAATTGCTTACGGGCAATCGTCGCAATTTCATGATCTTTAACCTTGCCTCGCCGGGACGGGCGGCCGAAAATGCTGTTTAGGGGGAGCGCAAAATGATGCTTCTGTTCATGATTTTGCTGGTGGTGTTGCCCTACGGCACGGCGCTGATTTGTGGCGCGATCACCTACAGGGCCGGCGACATCGTGTCCGGCTGGTGCAGCGTCGGCGGTCTCGCCCTCGGCATCTATTTCTTTCACAAGAGTATGGAGCTGCTTGGCCCGAGCTGAGACGGCCTGTTCCGTGAGCTATGATTAATTGCAGAGCAATATTTGCCGGCGTCTTAAGCATCCCGGAACTGGAGCGCGTCGCGCGCGTTGCGAGCTACAAGCTGCAACATTAGAGACTAGGAGCCATGGCCCGACGACCCACCTCAGACTCCCGCTCCGAAGCCGAGAAGGCTTTCAAGGCGGTGACCACTAAGCCGGCGGAACTGCCGCCGGCTGCGCCTGCGTTGCCGCACGTGAAGCACACCGTGACATTGCGCATCGACCAGGATGTGCTCGACTATTTTCAGCAGGAAGGCATTGGCTGGCAGGACCGCATTAACGCCGCATTGCGCAAGGCAGCGGGAAAATAAAGCGGCGATGAAACGCGCTGTCGCGCTATCGATGGCCATGCTGACAAGCGGCGCCGTCGCCGCGGACAAGAAAACCTACAGCTATATGTGCAAGGGCGGTGGCTTCAACGTTACGGCGGTCGTCGAAAGTTTCGGCGGCGTCGATCGATGGAGCAAGTCCGAGCCGGTCATCCTGCATATCGGTGCCGAGCCGCCGCAGACATTGATCGCCGATCCCGATGCCCCTGATGCCGACAGCTACAAGAACAAGGACTATGAATTCTACGCGCTGAAGACTTTCATCACGCTCACGCACAAGAGCCACGGCACGGTCGTCAAGTTCTACAGTGCGTGCCGCGTCGAGTAGGGCTGCTGCTCAGATCGTCCTGTAGCCGCCGTCTGCCATCACGATGGTGCCAGTGACGTAAGCCGAAAGATCTGAGGCGAGAAAGATCGCAGGGCCAGCGATGTCTTCCGGTTTGCCCGCGCGGCCGAGCGGCGTGTGATCGAGAAAAATCTTCACCAGCTCGGGATTGTTGGCGCGCACCTGCGCGTTCAAGGGCGTTTCGATCAGGCCCGGGCCGATCGCGTTGACGCGGACACCATGCTTTCCGAGTTCGGCGGCGAGCGCGCGGGTAAAGCCGAGGACGCCATGTTTCGCGGAGGTGTAGGCCGGCGAGTTCGGCGTGCGCACGTGCATGAATGACTGGATCGAAGCGATATTGACGATCCGGCCCTTGGACGCGCGCAACGCGTCGAGAAACGCGTGCGTCACGTTGAATACGCCGTTGAGATTGATCGCCATGATGTCCTGCCAATCCTTGACGACGGCGTCCGCATCGGCGGTGAACGCATTGCGGCGGTTGATGCCGGCGTTATTGACCAAGATGGAAACCTGACCAACCTCGCTGGCGACCTTCGCGGCCATCGCGCGACAGGCCGCGCGGTCAGTGACGTCGAGCGTGAAGTGGTGCGCCTTGCCACCCTCCGCGCGGATGTCGGTTGCGGTTTTCCCGGCCGTTTCGCCGTTGATGTCGAGCGCGACCACCTGCGCGCCTTCGCGCCCGTAGCCGAGCGCAATGCCACGGCCGATGCCGGAACCGGCGCCAGTGACGACAGCGATGTGATTTTGCAGAAGCCCTGGCATTGTTCCGTTCCCCTGAAATGTCCTGCAGGATAGCGATCTCGGAAGTGGGTTGCTACATTGGTGGCAAAGGAGCCAGTCCGATGTGCCGCAACATAAAGACGCTGTTCAATTTCGAGCCGCCGGCGACCGAAGACGAAGTACACGCCTCGGCGCTGCAATTTGTCCGCAAGCTCTCCGGGTTCAACAAGCCGTCGCAGGCCAATGCCGCGGCCTTCGAACTTGCCGTGAATGAGGTCTCGCAGGCCGCGCACAAGCTTCTGCATTCCCTGCAGACATCCGCGCCCGCGCGCGACCGCGAAATTGAAGCCGAGAAGGCGCGGGAGCGGGCACGCGTGCGTTTTGCCTGAGCTGCGCGCGCGTACGCTTCACTGCTCTCCCGACACTTTCAGAATGTCGATCAGCTTTCGGTCGCGCCAGCGCTGAAGGTCGGCCATGTTGCGTCCGGCCGCTTCCTCGGCGACGCCGTCGATGATCTTCTTCTGAACGTCTGGCGTCAGTCGTGTCTGGCCGAGATCGTCCATCCAGCCCTGAATCGGGCCGCCGAGATGATCCATGAAATGCTTCATGCCGCCTTCGCCGCCGGCCATGTGAAATGTGAGATGCGGCCCCATCAACGCCCAGCGCAGGCCGGGTCCATAGGCGATGGCCGCGTCGGCATCGGCGACGGAAACAACACCTTCGGCGACGAGATGAACGGCTTCACGCCACAGCGCCACCTGCAGGCGGTTGGCGACGTGGCCCTTCACTTCTTTCTTGATGTGGATCGGATGCTTGCCGATGTCGCGATAGAATTGCATCGCCTTGCCGATCGCTTCCGGCGAGGTCTTCGGGCCTCCGACAACCTCGACCAGCGGAATGAGGTGAGGGGGATTGAATGGATGGCCGATTACGCAGCGTTCCGGATGTTTGCACTTCACGCTCACGCGGCTGATGAGAAGGCCTGAGGAGCTCGTCGCGATCACGACATCCGGGGGCAGTGCGGCGTCCAGTGTCGCGAACAATTCGATTTTGAGGTCTTCGCGTTCGGGCCCGCTTTCCTGGATGAACTCCGCGCCCTTGGTGGCCGCCGCCGGATCCTTGAAAAACTCGAAACGCTTGCGGTCGGCACTCGCTTGCACGACGTTTAGTTTTTCCAACGTCGGCCAGGCCGTGTCGATGAAACGCCGGGCGAAGGCCTCGCCGTTCGGCGCCGGATCGTAGCCGGAGACCTCGTATCCGCGCGCAAGAAAATAGGCCGCCCAGCTTGCTCCGATCGTGCCGGCGCCGATGACACTCACCCTCCGCATTGTTCTCCCCTTGGATCAGTTCTGGTTTCTGTCGTTTCTAACGTACCTGCAGAATTTGTGACAGGCTTTCAACGCCCGGCGTCAGGCCGGGCAATCATGCGCCGCAGGACTCGCACCATCGTGCCCGGATGCATCACGATCGCATTGATGCGACCCCATAGGCCGTCCGGCTCATGAAAGACGCCGAGCTGGCGCAATACTGTGGCGCGGTCGTAATAGATCTTTTCGCCGGCAAGTCTGTCCTCTTCATCGAAGGTGTAGACGCCGCAGAGCGGAAATTGAACATGACGGCCGGTCGGAGGCAGGCCGCGCCACGCGCCCAGATGGTGTCCGCGGATAATGGCTTCCAGAACGATTGTGGCTTCACTGATGTGTCGCCGCTGCACGTCGATCTGCAGGTCAGGCATCGCGCACAACAACTCTGAATAAAATGATCGCACTCCGTCGCGGCCCGCGTAGTGCGCGTTCCACGGCTCATCGTCGTAGCGAGGTGAGGCACCGAACGTTGTCATGATACCGTCAAGGTCGTGCTGGTTCTCCAGCCTCACGTGCTCTTCCACGAGCTGCAGACGGCGGGATTGCCGCTCCAAATCCATTGCCGGCATGCCGCAAGCCTCCAGTCCTTACGATTTTCGTGTGATCTATTGTAGCGCGAGAGTCTGGCGATTCCGCTCAGCGCGGCATTGCGCTATAATCAGGGAACCCGGTACAGGGCTGGCGGTTACAGTGCCGGACCGGTTCGCGAAAGGTCAGATCCCATGCGCACCATGACGATCGTGATCCCCGTTTTCATGTTCATGAGCGACGCTGCCTTGTCGCAGGACCAGGGCAAAACCCTGCCGGGACAAAAGCCGTCGCCATCGGCGCCCACGAGCGGCACTGCGATACCACAGGCGCCGGTCGGTCACCGGCAGCCGATGCAAAACGACCTGCCTCCCGCTGTGCGCAAGGACGAAGATTCAGCGCGCAAACAGCCCGACCCGCTGGGGCCAATTCCGAGCATCTGCAAAAATTGCTGAGAGCCTCTTGCAGTCATCACCGGGCGAGGACACGCGGCTGCCATCAATCGACGCTTCGGACTGCAGGCGGGACAAGCCAGGGGGCATGACGCCGACGTGAGGCGTCATGCGCGGGCTTGACCCGCGCATCCATGATGAGGCGCAAATCCAAAATTCTTGCGACTCTGATCGTCTGCGATGCCTCTTCGATTGCCGGGTCAAGCCCGGCAATGACCGGTGGAGACGTTGGTGCGGGACAAGCCCGGCCATGACGAGAGGGTCGAAGCTCAACGCCCTACTGCGCTGTCTCATCGAGGCGCATGAACGCGGCCACCGCGCCGATGAGCACGGGGATGGCGAGACACCAGAAGCCTGTCAGCCAGTAGAGCAGGGCCCCTGAGGCGCAGCCCGCCGCGAACACCAGCACGCTCATTGCCAAACGCGAGAATCGCGTACGTACCGCCGCCGCGTCGCCGGCGGCGGTGCCGGCAAGCAGATCAACCGCATCGATCGTGGCCTGCGTGGTCGAGCCGGTCATCAGCGTCGTCGGTGGCAGGCTCGACAGATGCACGCGCTGCAGCGCGTTCTGTATAGCCATGGCGGCAATTCCCGCGAAGCCGGTCAACAGCGCCAGCGGCCTGTCGGCGTCTTCGAAGGGACCGAACCTCACGGCGAGCGCGAAGAAGGCGGCGAGCAGAACAAACTCGATCGCGAGCATGATGCGCAGCGCGGGCCAGCCGCGCTTGCGCGCTATGCCGCCGAGAAGTCGCGCAAGCGCGATCACGGCGATGAATTCAGGGAGTGCCAGGACCTTGTTGAGAATGCCGTGGCTGCCCAGCACGAGTGCCGCGCCCAGTGTGACGAAATTGCCGGTGACATGAGCGACGAAAAGCCCGCTCAGCCCGAGAAAGCCCACGGTGTCGACGAAACCGCCATTGAACGAGAGGAGGGCAGCGACGGTGAGGCGTCCGCGAGGTTCGGTCATGCGAAGCTGCCTAGTGGCCGGATTATCCCGGCGTCACGCCTTTGGCCTTGAACACGCTGACGGCATCGGGTGTCTTGAGATAATCGAGAAATGCCTTTGCTGCGTCCGCATTTTTGCTGTCGGCGCTGACGGCGCCGACAAAGACAAGGTCCTGTTGCAGGTCGCCGGGGAAGGGGCCGGCCAGTTCGACACCGGGTGCAAGCAGCACGTTCGTGAGAAACACGCCAAGCTCGGCCTCGCCCTTGGCGACCGCCTGCGGGATTGCTGCGGGGCCGGCCTGCACTTTCAGCTTGTCTTTTATCACTTCCATGATGCCGAGGCGTTCGAAAGTCTTCTGCACGAAGGCGCCGGCCGCGCTGGTCGGAAACACGGCAATCGATTGTGCCTTGAGCAGCGTCCCCTTCAGCGCTTCGAGCGTGCTGACGTCGGGCTTCGGCGCACCCGCTTTCACCGCAACGCCGTAGCCGACGCGCGCGATATTGGCTGGCGCGCCGGAAAACTTTGCCCGCGCATCATCGTTCTTCATCACGTCGACGGGCACTACGCCGAGATCGAACGGGGCAGACGTCATCTTGATGAGCTCGGGGGTCGCCGCGAAGGTGATGTCGAGCTTGTGGCCCGTTGCGGCCTCGAATTTCGGACCGAGGTCTTTCAGGCTCGCGGTCATCGAGCCGCCGGCCAGCACCTTCAGTTCGGCGCCTGTCGCGGCAATCGGCGCCATGGCCATCGCGAGACAGAGCAGCGCGGCCGTCATGAAATGTTTGTCCATCGTCGTCTCCCGGTTGGGCGACGAGACTATAGCGTCATGGCAGGGCTTGTCCCTGCCATGACTCAAATTTCGCGACGTAGCGAGAAATTACATCTTCAGCGAACGCCAACTCCGCCGCGCATACACCAGACTTTCACGCGCCCTGGTTTCCAACATGCCGGCAGCCGTTCGGTACGCACGCTCGATAGCCTCGACGTTTTCTCTCACCGCCAGCACGGCCTCGTTGGCGACGACATTGGCATTGTGCGCCACGAAGGCAACGGCGCCGGCCATCGCGCCATTCACTGCAGACTTCGCGTTATCGATCCGCTCGAGCCGAGCCTGCGCGATCAAGGCGCGCTGACGCGCCGCTTCCGCCTTGAGCAGAAGGCGCTGGTGTTCGATGCGTTTGATCTTCACGTGCTGGATGACGTAGGCGACGGCCGAGAAGCCCGCCAGTACCGTGATAAAACTTGCCGACACATAGAACCGCATGTCGATCAGCAAGGCCGCGCCGAAGCACAAGGCCAGCACGCCGATCAGCGCGAACAGCTTCTTGCCGCGCCGGGTAATGGCATAAGCGGCAAATTGCCGGACAAAGGCAGCCCACATCGTCGTTTCTCCATTGTGGCCGGGCGGGCGGCCCGGCTCATTTCCGACATCAGATAGGAAGGGGATGGATGGATCGCAATCCGGGCATTGCCAAGGCAGAAAACCGTTGTCGGCGCGTCAGATATTGGCGCCGCGGTTGTAGGCCTCGACCAGCTGGTTGTAGTCGCGCAGCAGCCGCGGCGGGGAACCCTCGACCATCCAGCCGCTGCCGGCATTGCTGAGCATCATCTTGTCGCCGGAACTGTAGGGCACCTTGTCGCGGATGCGGCGCATCAGTTGCTTCGCAGTCACCAGATACGACTTCGCATTGCTCAAGAAGAACGAGCCGATCTTCGGTCCGCCGCCTGTGCCGGATGCCTGTTCGGCTGCCTTGATGGTTTCTTCGTACTCGTTCAGCGCCTGCGTGATCGCGGCGATGTCGGGAGTCTTGGCATCCTCGGCGCGCAGCACGCGCTTGGCCTGGATCATCAGCGCCTCGACATAGTAGCGCGTCTTGCGGCCTTCGCTTTTCTCGATCTCGGCGAGCTTTTCCTGTGCGCGCCTGTCGTTGATGGCTTCGACCTCGCCGCGCAGTTTTTGGTCGGCGGTGGCGAACGCATCCCACGCGGCGACAAGACGAGGATGCAGGCCTTGCCCTTGGCCATCTTGTCGTCCTTGTAGTTTTCCTGGGAGTAATAGTCGTCGGTCTCTTTCAACAGCGGCTCGAGCTTGCTCACCGCATCGGCATAGGCTGCCGCCGCCGCTTCGATCGCGGCGTCGTGCGGCTCCATCGCATTGGCCTTCTCGACATTCTTGCGGCAGTCGGACGTGTCATAGATCGTGTAGGTGCCGTAGATGATCCGCTCCTTGCCGGTCGGGCCACTTTTCGCCGCCCAACTGAAGTAGCGCGAGCGTGAATCGTAGCTGCGCTCCGAGAGCCGGTTGATGCAGCCGACATAGGCATTGAGCTTTTCGGTGAGGGACGATTTCTGCGCGCTTGCTCGGTCTGCCGCCAACGTGGTGAGAAGCGCTGCCGCAAGGGCAGCTGCATAAAACGGCTTCATGGTCTCGCCCCCCGAAATGCCAGCGGCGTCAACGCGCGCTATTTTCGCCGTAGAGCGCGCCGCGAGGGCAATTTCAGCAGTTCGGCGGGCTCGACCTCAAGCGTTTTTGCGATTTTTCCCACGATCTTGAGGCTTGCGTCTTGCGGCGGCGCCACCGTCGAACTCAAAGCGTGTGCCGACTCCCAATTATATCAGCCCGGCCACGATGGCGCCCGACGCTCCAAGCCACTTCATAGCGCCTTGTTGCTCTCCTTCACCTTCTCCGCGTCGACATAAACCTGCTGGCCCATGGCGTTGAATTTGTCCGACATCTCCTTCATGCCGGCTTCCTTGTCATTCAACGTCGCCGCATAGTCCCGTACGTCCTGCGTGATCTTCATCGAACAGAACTTCGGGCCGCACATGGAGCAGAAATGCGCCACCTTGTGCGCTTCCTTGGGCAGGGTCTCGTCGTGATATTCGCGGGCGGTATCGGGGTCGAGCCCGAGGTTGAACTGGTCCTGCCAGCGGAAGTCGAAGCGCGCGCGTGACAGCGCATCGTCGCGCAGTTGCGCCGCTGGATGTCCCTTGGCGAGGTCCGCGGCGTGCGCCGCGATCTTGTAGGTGATCACGCCTTCCTTGACGTCGTCGCGATCGGGCAGGCCGAGATGCTCTTTCGGCGTCACATAGCAAAGCATGGCGCAGCCGAACCAGCCGATCATGGCAGCGCCAATGCCCGACGTGATGTGGTCGTAGCCGGGCGCGATGTCGGTCGTGAGTGGGCCGAGCGTGTAGAACGGCGCTTCGCCGCACTCCTTCAGTTGCTTGTCCATGTTGATCTTGATCTTGTGCATCGGCACATGGCCGGGGCCTTCGATCATCACCTGGCAGCCCTTCTTCCAGGCGATCTGCGTGAGCTCGCCGAGCGTCTCGAGTTCGGCAAACTGCGCGCGGTCGTTGGCGTCGGCGATCGAGCCGGGACGCAGGCCGTCGCCGAGCGAGAACGACACGTCATACTTGCGCATGATGTCGCAGATCTCGTCGAAGCGTTCGTAAAGGAAGCTTTCCTTGTGCCGCGACAGGCACCACTTCGCCATGATCGAGCCACCGCGCGAGACAATGCCGGTGACGCGGTCGGCGGTGAGCGGCACGTAAGCCAGCCGCACGCCGGCATGAATGGTGAAATAGTCGACGCCCTGTTCGCACTGCTCGATGAGTGTGTCCTTGTAGCACTCCCAATCGAGCTTGACGGGATCGCCGTCCACCTTCTCCAGCGCCTGGTAGATCGGCACGGTGCCGATCGGCACCGGCGAGTTGCGCAGGATCCATTCGCGCGTGTTGTGGATGTTGCGACCCGTCGAGAGGTCCATCACCGTGTCGGCGCCCCAGCGGATCGCCCACACCATCTTCTCGACCTCTTCCTCGACCGATGACGTGACGGCGGAATTGCCGATATTGGCGTTGATCTTCACCAGGAAGTTGCGGCCGATGATCATCGGCTCGAGCTCGGCGTGGTTGATGTTTGAAGGAATGATTGCGCGGCCGCGCGCGATTTCGCTGCGCACGAATTCCGGCGTGATGAATGCGGGCACTGAAGCGCCGAAGCTTTCGCCATCGGCGAGTGCGGCTTCCGCGCGCTCGAGTTGCTTCTTGCGGCCGAGGTTCTCGCGCTCGGCCACGTAGATCATTTCCTTGGTAATTATGCCGGCCTTGGCAAACTCATATTGCGTGACCGGCTTGCCTTCTAGCGCACGCCAGGGCTTTGGCGTGTTCGGGAAATTGCGCGCCAGATGCTTGCCGGTAACGTTGCCGTTGTCGACTGGCTGGATCGGCCGGCCTTCATATTGCTCGACGCCGCCGCGCTCTTTCACCCATTCGATGCGTGTGCGTGACAGACCCTTTTCCACATCGGTCGTCACATCCGGATCGGTGTACGGACCCGTGGTGTCGTAGACCGGCAGCGGCGGCTCGCCCGACGATGCATCGAGCGCGATCTCGCGCAGCGGCACGCGCAGGTCGGGCGCGGCCTCGGGCTGCGAATAGATTTTGCGCGACGCGGGCAGGGCGCCGGTCGTGACCTTGGGCGTAGCGAGATCGGCGCTGGTGACTGGTTTGTTCATGCGGTGACTCCCGAGCGAAAACCGAAGTAGCAGAGCGCGGCACCGACGATGACCCAGAACGCGGCCGCACCCATGGTGAAATTGTAACTGAGAACCTTCTTCGCGAATTTGGTCGCGCGGTCCGGCGCGAAGATGCGCACCGCACCCGTGATGACGGCAAGCCAGCCGAGCAGGGTGACGATCACCGGCCAGTCCGCGACCCACACATTGTGGCTGAGCACGACCGCGAGCCCGGCCGGCATCAGGATCATACCGGAGAGAAATATCAGCGCCGGGCTGCGCAGAAATTCCTGCGCCAGCTTGCGGAACGCGGCCTCGTTGGCGAGCACGCTCACGCCAACCAAGGCCATCACCGGCCCGATCAACCGCGCAAGAAAGATGGAGGTCGCCATTTGTCCTGTCCCTTCGCCGGCATGACCCGGATCAGGTTCAAAGGGTTTTTCTCAGCCCACCAATGGGGCACCCCTCGGAACAATGTTTAATGTAAGCGCGGGGGCAGGGGTGTCAATGCGGCCGGGAACAAAGCAGTTCCTCGTCCGGGTCATGCCGGGGATCAGAAAGTAGATCCAGTAGTCAGACGTTGCGGAACGGCGTCAAGCCCGGCAATGATCACTTTGGGGCGCGGTGCCTCATGCTCGCCGCGCCACACCCTCTGAGTCATGCGCGGGCTTGACCCGCGCATCCATGATGAGGCTCAGCGGATGATGTCGTTGTAGGGTCGAGCCCGGCAATGACCACTTTGGGGCGCGGTGCCTCATGCTCGCCGCGCCACACTCTCTGAGTCATGCGCGGGCTTGACCCGCGCATCCATGATGAGGCTCAGCGGATGATGTCGCTGTAGAGATCCCGCCATTTCGGATTGAGCGACTCCACGAGTTCGAGCTTCCAAAGCCGCGACCAATGCTTGATGTTCTTCTCGCGCTGTATCGCAGCCGACGGCGAATCGTAACGCTCAAAATAAACGAGCATCTTGAGTCCGTAGCGGGCGGTGAAACCTTTCACCAGGCCTTCGCGATGCTCGAAGACACGCCGGACCAAATCGTTTGTCACGCCGACGTAGAGTGTGCTGCGCGGCTTGTTGGTCAGCAGGTAAACCCAGTAGTCAGACATTTCGGGGCGGCATCATGGATTGCCGGGTCAAACCCGGCAATGACCGCTTTGAGACGCCGCGCCACACACTCGCTGCGCCACACCCTCTGAGTCATGCGCGGGCTTGACCCGCGCATCCATGATGCGGCCCCCATTCTAAATCGGGGACGCACTCATCCGTTTGGATGACTCGTCAACCGTCGCCAATTGGCAACAGTCGGCAAACGAAATACAGAAGCTCGCGCTGAATCCTGAGCATTGTCGCTTCAAGCAAATTCTTTGTCGCTTAGGTCCAAGCGTAATCGTCCGAAACCACTAGTCTGAAATTGTCGTGCGAGGCCACGCGAACCGGCGCGCGCCTGACTGCTGTCGCGACAATGCAAGGGACAGTCGATGAGGACGATTTCGCTGACGATCGTGACGCTCACAGCGTTCACTGTCGGGAGCTTCGCGCAAACCGCTGAACGCAGAAACGATGGACGCTTTGCCAATCCGTCCCCCGTCGTTTCGTCATCATGGACCGGTTTTTATCTGGGCCTCGGTGTCGGCTCTCGCGCAACGCGGACCGATGCGACGGTGACTTCGGAGTCGATCGGGCCGCTGTTTCAGCCGGCCGACTTGGGCTCGATAGCGACAGGCCAACCCCTCGATGGCATTGGATTCCGAGCTTCCCCATACGTTGGGTACAACTGGCAATTCGCGCCGCGTTGGATCGCCGGGTTGGAGGGCGACGTGGGCTTCGCAAATCAGGCGAGCGCGCGTGGCGCTTTTCCGGTCCCTCTTGCACTGGTCGAGGTCGATCCCAGCGGAAGCGACATTTTCGCCGTAAAGGCAACGTGGGATGCGAGCCTGCGTGGCCGTCTCGGATTTCTCGTCACGCCGTCAACCCTCGCCTATGCCACCGGTGGTGTTGCCTGGCAGCACTACGATGTGAGGTCGGCCTGCGACTGCAGCAATGGCGGTGCCAATTTGACGCCAAAGGTCGTCTCGGACTCGACGACAAGAGCGGGTTGGACGGTTGGTGGCGGCCTCGAGACGGCGCTCTGGGGTAACTGGCTGGCGCGGGCCGAATATCGCTATGCGGATTTTGGCACTTCGTCACTGACAGTGGCGCGTGCGGGGACAATAGGGGTGCCTGGACCTTTTGCATCCAATGACAATGTGGATGTCAGGTTGCGCACGCATACAGCGACGTTCGGCCTCGCCTACAAATTTGGCGAGCCGATCGTTGGCGATGGCGCAGGGGCATTCGCCTCGAGCGTTCCCCCAGATGTGCTGTTCTGGAGTGGGCTCTATATGGGCCTCGGAGTCGGTGCCCGCGCCTCGCAAAGCGAACTGACAACGAACTCGGTGACATTCGGTACTCCCGTTAATTTGGCTGGCTTTAGCACGAGTCAATCTGTCGATGGCACGGGTTTCCGCGGAAGTCCTTATCTGGGCTTCAACTGGCAATTCATGCCTCGGTGGGTCGTCGGCGTCGAGGGTGACGTCGGATTCGCAAACCAGACGACAACGTTGTCGGGAAATTTCACCCCGCTGCTCCGAACCGGACTTGCTGCTGACTCAACGTCGATGAAGGCAACATGGGATGCAAGTCTGCGTGGCCGCATCGGCATACTGCTGACACCTGCGACCTTGGCTTATGCGACGGGTGGCGTTGCCTGGCAGCACTATGAGGTGAGCTCGACGTGCGTCAGCGACACCTGTGCCAGTATCGGTGCTTCGCCGGCGGGTGCGGCAAACTCCACAACCAAACCCGGCTGGACGCTCGGCGGCGGCATCGAAACCTCACTCTGGCACCACTGGCTGGCGCGCGCCGAATATCGCTACGCCGATTTCGGTTCGGAATCGTTCACGATGGCCCGTACGGGGATCATCGGCCCCATCGTCGACAACTACGACGTCCGATTGCGCACGCACACGCTGAACTTCGGCCTGGCCTACAAGTTCAACTGAGGCGTAAAGACACGTCATTGCCGGGTTTCTCCCGGCAATCCATGATGTCGGCATGGCGCAACCATTCGTCGAGCCATGCGACCGCGGCATCATTGCCGCCGAAGCTTGCCCGCGCGAAATCGGCCGAGAGATCACTCCGCAGCGTCGCCGGATCGTGCTCGCAGCTTGTGTGCTCGCTTCCTCGATGGCGTTCGTCGATGGTTCTGCACTCACCGTCGCGCTGCCCAAGCTGCGGGCTTTTTTTGGCGCCGACCTCGCCACCGTGCAATGGGTGCTCAACGGCTATGTGCTCGCGCTTGCTGCGCTGACATTGATCGGTGGCGCTCTCGCCGATCACTACGGCAAGGCGCGCATGCTGGCCGTCGGCTGCGTGGGTTTTGGACTGGCATCGGTCGCCTGCATCGTAGCGCCGACGATCGGCTGGCTCATTGCGTGCCGTGTGGCGCAAGGGATCTCTGCCGCCATCCTGACGCCGGCGAGCCTGGCATTGATCGGCGCGACTTATCCAAAAGAAGAACGCAGCCGCGCTATCGGTGTGTGGGCGGCCGCTTCTTCGCTGACGACCGCGGGCGGCCCGGTGCTCGGCGGCTGGCTGACCGAGAATTTCGGCTGGCAGTGGATCTTCGCAATAAATCTGCCACTGGCGGCGATTGCGGTTGCGCTGCTGATTGCGCGCGCCCCGCCCGATCAGCATGCGACGCGCCGTTTCGATGTTATCGGCGCGGCCATTCTTGCCATCGGGCTTGGCGTCCTGGCGTGGGCGCTCAGCCAGATCGGCCCGGACAAGGCGGGCGCAAGTCGCGGAATGATCGCGGTCGCTGTCGTCCTCGGTATCGCGGCGCTTGTGGCTTACGCGCTGTGGGAACGCGTCAGTCCATCGCCGATGACTCCGCCGCGCCTGATCGACAATCGCCCGTTTGTTGGTCTGAACCTCGCGACGCTGCTCATCTACACCGGGCTTTCGATCATGTTCTTCTCGTTGTCCTTCGATCTCGTCGATCGGCGCGGACTGACGCCGACCGGCGCCGGGCTCGCATTTCTCCCGTTCACCCTTGCTATGGGCTTCCTGTCGCAACCGTTCGGCGCATTGGCCGACAAGATCGGCGCGCGCCGTCTGCTGATTGTCGGGCCACTTGGCGCGGGCTTCGCTTTGCTGCTGCTTGCTCTAGGCAAAAATGCTTCGCCCACATTGGGCGTGCTCGTACCGATGCTGCTGTTGGGTATCTCGTTTGCCCTGGTCGTTGCGCCGCTAACAGCATCTGTGATGTCGAGTGTGGCGAACAGCGACGAAGGCCTCGCTTCGGGCATCAACAACGCAATGAGCCGGATCGCACAACTTGCCGGCATTGCGTTTTCGGCCGGCATCGCGTCATTTGCATTCGGTTACAGAGCGGGATTGATCGTGGCCGCGACTTGCGCCGTCGCTGGCGCCGCGATTATTGCCGTCATGCTGCCGGCACCGGCGCGCCGGCGCTAGACCGGGGCCGGCGTCGGAATCGGTGTAATGTTCTGCGGCTGATATTGCGCGAGCGCCTGCATGGCGCCCGGATCGACAAATTCAACGCGGCGTTCGCTACCCGCAATCAATTTTTCGCCGCGCAGCCTCTGCATCATGCGATTGAGATGCGGAACGCTCAGGCCGAGTACGTCGGCCATGACTTCCTGCGAAAACGGCAGGGCGAAACTCGTTTTCTCGGCGCGACCGACCGCGTAGAGCCGCTCGTGAAGTTCGAGCAGAAAATGCGATAGCCGTTCGATCGGCGTGCGACGTCCGACATCAATGATGTGCTCCGCATAGGTTGCGGCCTCCTGCACGGCGATCCAGGCCAAAGCCAGGCCGAATTGCGGGCGGCGATAACAGAGCTGCACATAGGATTCGAGCGAGCAGACATTCATCGTCAGATCGGTGATGGCGGTCACCGAGTAGATGGCGCGCTTGAGGAAACTGCCCGGGATTCCCACGAGGTCACCCGGCAAAAGCACATTGAGGATCTGTCGCTTGCCGTTGCGCAGCAGCTTGTAGCGCACGGCGTAGCCGTCCCTGAGGAAGCAGAGCTTGCTGAATTCGTAACCGTCGACGATGAGGTCGCGCCTGCGCTTGACCGACATTTGGTCGTTGATCAGGGCTTCGAGACTCTTCAGATCATCGACACTAAGGTCGATGTGCTGCAGCAACCGCATGACAAACGGATGCTGGTCCAGTCCCTGGGTCGGTCCCGCGTGCATGGCTTTCCCGGCGGCAAACCCTACCATTAATCTGAATCAATGATCCTGGCAAAAGCGCCGAGATGGCAAAGCCGGTCGAATGGTGCGCCACTCTTTCCCCTCTGAAACCAGAGTGAGTGGCAGCGAAGGTAATACCTGACTTGATGGCCGCGCGACCTGCGTGCGGCCTTTTTTTGAGTGGCACCGCTTCTGGCTTGTGCGGCATTCGTGCCGCCGACGATGTGCCGGGACGGTTGGTTTGGTTTGCCCCTTTCCAACCGGAACGCACGGGAAGCCCCGGCGCTGGCGTCGGGGCTTCTTCGCGTATGGGCGTCAGTGAGTGCCCATGCGATGCAATTTGAGGACCGTGTAAACCGTATCGCTTGCCGGCGTCGGGATGCCGAACTCGCGGCCGAGCGCACGGACCTTTCCGGCGAGCCAATCAAGCTCGAGGCGATTGCCGCGCTCGAGATCGTGCGCCATCGAAGCGCGCATGCCCGGTTCGATCTTGTTGACGAGGAAATTCATCCGCTCGTCGATGTAGGCATGATCGAGCGAGATACCCTTTGCCTTTCCGACCGCAAAGGCCTCTTCCATCAGCTGGTGGAAAAATTCGCGTAACTCGGGGTCCGCAATGATGGGACCGATTGGGGAGCGAAGGCTGGCCGTGGAGCCGGCCATGGCCGTGAGGAAAATGAATTTTTGCCAGAGCTCGCGCGATATGTCGGCGGACAGATCGATGTCGAGCTTGGCCGCCTTGCCGGCGTCAACGAACGCGCTGAGTTTTGCGTCGGGCTTTTTGTCGGCGCGCCCGAATCGCAAGGTTGCGAATTGGCTGGTGTGTTTGATCACGCCCGGCGAAGCGATGACCGTGGCGATGTAAGCCGCGCCGCCGAGAACGCGGTCGCTGCCTAATATGGAAGAAAGCCGATCGACGTTGTCGACGCCATTCTGAAAAGTAATGAGGCGGCTATCTGTGCCAAGAAGCGGACGCGCCGCTTCGGCGGCTGTCTCGGTATCCCACAACTTCACTGCGAACAGCACAATGTCGACAGGTCCGACTTTCGCGGGGTCATCTGTGACGTTCGGTTTCGGGATATGCAGATCGCCGTGAACGCTTTCGATCTTGAGGCCGTTCTTTGCAATCGCATCGCGATGTGTGCCACGCGCGATGAAGAAAACATCATGGCCCGCCGCCGCGAGGCGCGCGCCAAAATAACCGCCGAGAGCACCGGCTGCCATGGCTGCAATACGCATTGATTTGATCCGCTCCGTTACTGGTGCGGAGCGGTTTAGCGAAAGTCGGCAGTCTTGTCATGGCCGCCTATCGCGGCCAGCGCTGTGACGGCTAGTAGCGGCCTGAAGGCCGTATCGTCTCCCAGGTCGCCTGCGCGCGGCTTTGCAATGCCGGTGCGTAGGCGTGGGCCATCGAACCTTGCCGGGATTTTGCCGACGCCGTCTGCGGCAGCACGATCACCTTTGCACCAATCTGCACGCGATCGAAAAGGTCGATGACGTCCTCATTCGTGAGACGAATGCAGCCGCTCGATACCTGTTTGCCGATCGTGCTCGGCGCGTTCGTGCCGTGAATGCGATATTGCGTGCCGGCAATGTACATCGCGCGGGCACCGAGCGGATTGCCTGGGCCACCGGCGGTCATGCGCGGCAGATAAGGTTGGCGTGCGAGCATCTCGCTCGGCGGATACCAGTCAGGCCATTCGGTCTTGCGCTCGACTGTCTTTACGCCCGACCAGGTGAAGCCTTCGCGGCCAACGCCGATGCCGTAGCGCATCGCTTTGCCACTGCCGAGCACGTAATAAAGGTAGGTGTTGGGCGTATCGACAATGATGGTGCCAGGAGCCTCGTGGCCGGAATAATTCACAATCTGTCGGCGCAGACGTGCATCGACTGGCGCCTGGTCCTCGTCGTCGGCCGGCGCGAGTGCAGCGGTCTGCGGCGCGAGCTGGGTCGGAGCGGCTGGCGCGAGGAAGGCAAACAGCGGTTCGGCTCTGGCGGTACCGCACGACAGCGCAACGGCGCCGATAAGCGCGGCAAGCGTGACTGATCTGGACATGGCACCCTCGATTTCACCCTCCCGTCTCCGGCGGGAGAATGAACGGCGGGTTCAAAGGTTCCTGGTGGCTGGTCGGGTAAATCCTGTCAGCACTCAGGAACGATTTGGCCAACATCGAGTTTGGGGGCGCGTCAGTCTTTCCGTTTGTGCCAGCCAACGCTCGCCTCGGGCACGCTGTCGGTCGAGGCAAAGTAGGGCTTGATGTCGAGGAGTGGCGTGCCATCCAGGCAATCGAGCCCAACGACTGAAAGTCGGTTGTCATCGACGCTCAGCAATTTGACAACGCTCATTGCGATGGGGTTGGGGCGGGCAGGAGAGCGCAAGGCGAAAGTGCCCCGCTGGATGCCGAGATGGCCTGGCACCTGCAGCACCAGATTTCGCGGCGATCGGTCCATCCAGTAGAGCAGGACAACGTGCGTGCAGGTCTCGACATCCTTGAGAGCTTCGCGCCAACGCGCGTTGACCTCGACTGTACAGACCGCCTCTGACTCCCGCGCGTTCTTCGGGCAGTCCTTGCGTTCCTTCCAGGGGGTGTGGATCCTGCCGATGAAATAGAGCCCGGCGTCCGCCTTTTGGGGCAGATCAATGGTCTTTTCGCCCTCCCAGATGCCGAAGTCTTTGCTGCTCATGCCGAGGCTCCCGTTCGCCCTGCATTCGTGGCCATGCCGGACGGTCCGTCAACGGGCCAAATAAATGCGGGTGCCGGGACTTGCGAACGGACGCTTCAACGTATAAACATATCCTTATATAGTGGGAAATTGCCCATAAATGAGCCCGAGCGGCACTCTGAGTTTTGATGCTCTCAACTCCGCCCTCAAGGCGGCGGGCGAGGAGACACGCCTGCGCGTGCTGGCCCTTTTGGCCGAAGCTGAGCTGACCGTATCCGATCTGACCGACATCCTGCGCCAGTCGCAACCACGCATCTCGCGCCACTTAAAGCTCCTGGCCGAAGCCGGCCTCGTCGAGCGTTTCCGGGAAGGCACCTGGGCCTTCTTCCGGTTGGCCGAACACGGGGAGGGCGCGGATGTCGCCCGCACCCTGATCGACCGGCTTAACCCTGGCGACCAGATGATCGCGCGCGACCGCGCGCGGCTTGCGTCGGTACGGCAGGCGCGAGCCACAGCCGCGCAGGCCTATTTCCGCGCACACGCCGCCGAGTGGGACCGCATCCGAAAATTGCACGTGACGGACGCTGCGGTCGAAGAAGCTATTCGCGCTGCGCTCGCCGACAAGCCCTTCCGCTCCTTGCTCGATCTGGGGACCGGAACGGGGCGCATGCTCGAATTGTTCGGCCCGGAAATCGAGCGCGGTCTCGGGCTCGACCTCTCGCTCGACATGCTGTTGCTTGCGCGCGACCGACTTGAGCGCGCCGGTCTCAAGAACTGCAGCGTGCGGCAGGGCGACATCTACGATCTGCCACTCGCCAACGATTCTTTCGACGTCGTCATTTTGCACCAGGTGCTGCATTTCCTCGACGACGGCGCACGCGCGATCCATGAGGCGGCGCGCGTGTTGCGTCCGGGCGGACGCCTGCTGGTGATCGACTTTGCACCACACGAGCAGGAATTCCTGCGTGAACAGTTTGCGCATCGACGCCTCGGATTTGCCCCGGAAACCGTGACACAGTGGATCACGGCATCGGGTCTTGACCCGGTGCTGCACAAATCGCTGACGCCGGAACAGGGCTCCGAAGGCAAGATCGCGGTTTCGCTTTGGCTTGCACGCGACACACGCGCGCTGATGGCCGCGCCGTATCGGCGGGAGGTAGCGTGATGAACAGTCCCATCCGGCTGAGCCGGTTTACGCGCGCGAACAGTGGTCGCATCGGCGTGTCGTTCGAATTCTTCCCGCCCAACAGCGAGGAGATGGACAGGATTCTTTGGGAGTCGATCGAGCGCCTGTCGCCCTTGGCGCCGGACTTCGTG
>Ga0207700_10000119_pt1 | contig 46724 bp, 40 predicted proteins | sample LARL82metaG_FD_184348 | JGI IMG/M metagenome (GOLD analysis project Ga0207700, IMG submission 184348) | Corn, switchgrass and miscanthus rhizosphere microbial communities from Kellogg Biological Station, Michigan, USA - LAR L8-2 metaG... | ecosystem: Host-associated > Plants > Roots >...
CGGCGGAGAGAGGGCTGCCCTGCCGCACTTTTCAGAGCAGACAATCGCCGGCGATTTGCCCGTTCGATCTCATCACATCGCCCGACCATGGCCACGCTGCTTGCCACGATCATCGAATTGACAGTAGATACCGGCGCAAAGCACCACATGGAGGGTCAATAATGGACATTCGTCGCGCTCAACCGAAGCTCCGGCCGATCGTCACCGCCGCCGCGCTCCCCGCCGCGCTTTTGGGCCTCGCGCTCACATTCGCGTCGTCGCCAGCTCTCGCGCAGCAGTGGAGCCCGGAGCAACGCGCGGCGTGCGAACCGGACGCGATGCGGCTGTGCCAGCAATACGTCCCGGATGTCGGCCGAACCAGAGCGTGCATGATCCAGTACCGGCGCTACCTCAGCCCGCGCTGCCGCGCCGTGATCGAGGGCGGAAGGCGGGGGAGACGCTAGTAGCCGAAGAGACCGCGCTCTGGTCGAGAGGCACTCGACGGTCGCGACACGGGACGACCTTCTCGCTTGATTTCCGTTTTGGCCTCCTACGCTTGCCACAACCGCACGGGTGGGTGTGGGCCGGCGATCCTGTTACCATTGCCGCGCGCCTGGTCGAAATCGGGCGCGCATCGAGCATGGGAGGACGCCATGGCGAAGAAGCAAGCCGATACGGTCTACAAGATCGTCGAAGTCGTCGGGGTCAGCGAGAAGTCGTGGGAGGACGCAGGCCGCGCTGCGGTGGAAACGGCAGCCGGCACGCTGCGCGACCTGCGGGTCGCGGAAGTGACGCAGATGGACATGAAGGTGGAAGACGGAAAAGTCGCCGCATTTCGCACCCGCGTCTCGCTGTCGTTCAAATACGAGGCTTGAGACGCGGCACGCGGCGAAATCAGGCGATTTCGCGGCGGCATGGCGTAACTGCCTTATCTGCACTTGACGAGGGCCGCGCAACGCCGCGGGCCGACCAATTCGGCTCGGGTCGGGGGCGAGCGCCCGCCGGCGCAACTCATTGGAATGACTGACCTTCAGGGCCGAGCGGCCAGCCAAGCGACCCAAAGCTCCGATTTTTACCGGGCGCTTTGAACCTTCCATCGTCTCGCCGCGACCAAATACCGGGAGATCTTGGGGGGCGTCATGAACAATTTCTCGCTGCTGACCGCTGACCGCGCGACCCATCTCAAGGTGGTGGCGGTGGCGCTGGTCTGCGCGATGATGGTCGCCGGCATCGGCCTTGCCGCACGGGTCACCGACCAATTCGCCGCGTCCGATGGACGGCTGGAAGCAACCGTGATCAAGCCTGGCGCGCCGGTCACCGCATCGGTGAGCGAGCCTCGCACCATCCGCTGACGGCTTACGTTCTCAACCCCCAAACTTTGCGCGCCTCGGGCGCGCTTTTCTTTTGGGCTGCAATGGCGCAGTCCCTCCATGACGAGTTGGCGATAGCCTCGACGGAAGCCCGCGGGGCTCTCATTCGTCGAAGCGGGACTCCGGCGGCGCCGGCCTTCGCGGCGCAGGGATCGCGGGGAGCGGAACGCCTGCTTGGCGCATCAGTTCGAGCGGCTGCAGCATAGCCGGCACGCGATCGGGCGCAAATCGCCACGCCGCCAGCAGCGCTGCCACGGCTACGACCACCAGCGCCATCAGGATCGCGAATGCCCGCCAGCGCCTCAGCTTGCGATGCATGCTCAAGATTGCCGGCGCGGCAGGCTGCGCCGGTGGCTCAGTTCGGGCGTGCAGTTCACTTGGCGCCTGAGGTTCACGTGCTGCCTGCAGTTCACTTGGCGCTGGCGGCTCGCTTGGCGCCTGCCCTGCAGACTCGGCAGAGGCGGCCACGACAGGCGGGCTCGGTACCGCCTCAACCGCCGACATTCTTGTCGCGTCCAAAGTAGGCGCGGGCGGCAGCTCCGTCATCGGCACTGACGTCCCTTCCGAAGCTGGGGCAGGAGCCGCTTCGGAAGCTGGCACTTCGGAGAATGGCAGTTCGGAGACTGGCACTTCGGAGACTGGCGCCGGAGTCGCTTCCGATGCTGGCGCAGAGGTTGCTTCCGCGGCGCTCGTCGGCGCCACCTCCGAGATTGGCGCTGGAGGCGCCTGCTCGGGAGCCGTCGAGGTCGCCTCTGAGCTCAGTGTCGTTGCCGCATCGGATATCACCGCTTCGATTGCATCGAGGCTCGGCGGCTCAGCCCCGGGAGGCGGCGGCGCAGGGGGCGGGATTGACGGCTCCGCAGCCGCCGTCCGCTCGCGGGCGTCGAGCATTTTAGCCTTGATGCGCGGCCAAATCGCGAAGTCCGGCTCGACCGGCTCGACCATCAGATACAAATCGCCGAAGCGGCGCTCCCACGACTCCACTTTGGCGGCGAACGCTGCGTCCGCCTCCAGCAGGATGCGCGCCTGTTCCCGCTCCTCGGAGTCCAGCGTGCCGAGGACGTATTCGGCAGCCAGCCCATCCATGTGGTCGAGTTCGCTCATGATTTGAGGCACCCGTCGATATCGAGCAGGCTTCGCCGCAGCGATGCCCTGACCAAGTCGATCGGCATCGCGAGCTTCGCCGAGAGCTGATCGCGACTGAAGGCCCCGTAATAGGCGAGCAACAGCATGCGTTGACGGTCCGGTTCGAGCCGTCCGATGCAGGTGAGCAACTGCTTGAGATCATCCGTCAACTCGTGCCGCGGTACGTTGCCGGGCCCCTCGTCCTCCTCGGCGATTTCCGGGTCGCTCCCGGTGGCGGGCGGCTGCGGCGCTCGCGCCGCGTCGATTGCCAAGTGGCGGGCGATTGCCACCATCCAGGCAAGCGGGGTCAACTGGGCGGGATCATAGTCGCCGGCCTCGCGCCAGATCTGCAAATAGGCTTGCTCCAGGACCCCGGCAGCGAGGTCATGGCGGCGCAGAATCCGCAGCACCACGCCGTAGAGCTTGGGGCAAGTCGCCCCGTAGAGGCGCTCGAAGGCGAGCGCGTCGCCTTTGGCGACCGCCGCCAGCAGCCATGTGATTTCGACCGGCGTCGACATGAGACCAGATGTTCCTCCTCGCGCGTAGCGAGCAGCAGGCTTGTGCGACGGCGCCACCTGGGCGCGCATCCTCGCGACTGGCCGGCCGCGAACAACGCATTTGCGCCAACGCGACGGCGCGGCTGCGGCCGCTAGCGAACCTGCGGGGCGCGATTATGGCTGCCGAAGCCCGCCTCCGTCGAGAATGAATTTCCCGCGCGCGGTGTGGCGAATGGCTCAAGTTCCGGGCCGAATCCGTCGCTCGAACGGATTTCGTGGTTGATGCTCGGCCGGAGGAGGATTACGCCCGCGCGCCGGTGCGCATCAGGTCCATGACCTCGGGTTCCGCCTGCGCGGCGACATCCTCCTCGGCCCGCTCGCGCATCTGGTCGCGCTCGTCGAGCAGCTCGGCCTTCTTCATCTCCTCGAAGGCCTCCCCGAGGGCCGCTTTGGCGTCCTCCAACTGCAGTTTCAGCTCGTTCGCCGAGCGCTTGAGGTTGTCGCGCCGCTGGATCGCCGCCTTGGCATAGGTCGGGTAGGCGAAATGACCAGGATCATGAATGCCGGAGCGATCCTGCTCGATCTTGATGTCGCGCTCGAGATCGCCGCTGATGCGCTCGAACTCGCTGATCATGCTCTCGATCTGGGCGACTCTGCGACGCCGCTCGTCGACCTGAAATTTCTTCAGGCGAATGAGTGTCTCGCGTGACTTCATCGACTTGTGCTCCCCCGAAGCCCCGGCGCTGCCGCGTCGAACAGGCGCGGCGGCCCCCCTGACGCAAGCCTCCGCGCGCGGCGTGGCGGAACGGTATCCACGCGGCCCTCGGCGTTGCGCAACGCGTTGATATCCTTGCCTAGACTTGTTGCTGCTTTCTTACCTCGCCGGTATGAAGCAAGCGTCGCTCGCGCACCCGCACGCGGCCCATGGAACACGCGCGGCTCGTGCACGGCTGCGTGCCGGTTCTTAACTTGGTGTTTACCCGCGTCATTAATCATTAGGTCACCGTTATGGACGTCAGGGACCCGTTCGTCGGGCCGGGGCGCAGGGCCAAACTCTCTCGATTGTTAGACGCGACGCTTAGAAGTCAGACATGAGATGGCGCTTGGAAAGAAAACCGCTCCCGTGCAGTATCTTAGGGCGATTCGCCCGAGCCTTCCCGCAGAGGGCACGCGCACGTCGGAACCAGGTTTTGTTAACTGTGCGCCGGTAATGTTCCGACTCGGTTTGTCCCAAGGCGTTCTCGAGGGCCGCCGCAACGGCGTGCCGACCTAAGCCCGACGCGGCGAGGAAGGGGACTGGGATGCGCGTATTGCTGATTGAGGACGACAGCGCCACCGCTCAATCGATTGAGCTGATGCTCAAATCCGAGAGCTTCAACGTCTACACCACCGATTTGGGCGAGGAAGGCGTCGATCTCGGCAAGCTTTACGACTACGACATCATCCTGCTCGACCTGAACCTGCCGGACATGTCCGGCTTCGAGGTGTTGCGGTCGCTGCGCGTTTCCAAGGTGAAGACGCCCATTCTCATCCTCACCGGGCTTGCCGGTATCGAGGACAAGGTCAGGGGCCTCGGCTTCGGCGCCGACGACTACATGACCAAGCCGTTCCACAAGGACGAACTGGTGGCGCGCATCCACGCGATCGTGCGGCGCTCGAAGGGCCATGCCCAGTCGGTGATCCAGACCGCCGACCTCGTGGTCAATCTCGACACCAAGACGGTCGAGGTAAACGGGGCGCGCGTGCATCTCACCGGCAAGGAGTACCAGATGCTGGAACTCCTGAGCCTGCGCAAAGGCACGACCTTGACCAAGGAAATGTTCCTCAATCATCTTTACGGCGGCATGGACGAGCCGGAGCTCAAGATCATCGACGTGTTCATCTGCAAGCTGCGAAAGAAGCTCGCCAACGCGTCGAGCGGCAAGAACTACATCGAGACGGTGTGGGGCCGCGGCTACGTGCTGCGCGAGCCCGCCGACGACGAGGCGCGCATTCCGGCGTGACCGGGCCGCGCAGGCGCGCCCGCTCAGATCAAAGACTAAAGAGCCGACATTGGGTCGTTGCGGCCGCTGCGCGGCGCGCGGCGATTGACCCGTCGTGCGCACGCCGTAGAGTGTGCGGCCTTCCTTCCCCCGCCCGCCCCTCTCGCCCATGGCAGCGCCCTCCATCCCCACATTATCCGCGCACGGCGCCGAAATCCCCGCCATCGGCTTCGGCACCTCCTCGTTGGGCGATTGCGGCGAGATCGTCGCGACCGCGCTCAAAGTCGGCTATCGCCACATCGACACGGCTTGGAAATACGGCACCGAGCCCGGCGTCGGCGAAGGCATGCGCGTCTCGGGCGTGTCGCGCAGCGAGATTTTTTTGACCACCAAGGTATCGCACGAATTCCTGCGCGCGGACGACTTCGCGCGCTCGGTCGACGAGAGCTTGAAGACTCTCGGCGTCGACTTCGTCGATCTTCTGCTCGTGCACTGGCCGAACCCGGAGATCCCGCTCAGCGAGCCGATCCCCGCCCTCGCCCGGGCCAAGCGGCAAGGTCTCACGCGCCATATCGGCGTGGCGAATTTCAATATCGCGATGCTCGACGAGGCGATCCGGCTCTGCCCGGAGCCGCTGGTCAACCTGCAGGCCGAGTATCACGCTCATCTCGATCAGACGAAGCTCATCGAGGCATGCCGCCGGCGCGGTCTGATCTTTACCGCCTATTGCCCGCTCGGCCGCGGACGTCTGTTGCGCGACCCAGTGCTCGCCGACATTGCCGCCCGCAAAGGGCGGCCGCTGGCCCAAATCGCCCTGCGCTGGCTCGTCCAGCAGGGCAACATCATTCCCATCCCGCGCTCATCGAACCCTGCGCGTATGGCCGAGAACCTCGGCGTGTTCGACTTCGCATTGAGCGAGGAGGAGATGAAGCGGATCGCGGCGCTGAAACGGCCGGACAGCAGGATCGCCGATCCCGTAGGCCGCGCGCCGGCATGGGATTGACACCGTCAATTGCAGATCATGGCCAAGATGCTGCGCGACCCCGGCATGACGGACCGGTGTGGCTCTGAAAATTCTATGACGTCAGTGCGTGGCGATGACGATGGCATCACCCTCGGCCTTGAGGCTGACCTCGAGGCCGCAGGCTCGAGCGAGCAGCCCGGCGTAGAATGGTTGGATGGCGTGGGCGTCGACCGACCCGTTCTCGGAAGTGCCTTGCAGGAGGGCCGGCACGGCCTGCGGAATGCGGGCATTGAGTCCGGAGGCGACGATACGGAAGCCCATGCCCTCTCCTTCCCCGACCGGATCAACCGCGAGCGCGCCGCCGCGCGGGATGGTCTGGTTGGCGATAATCAACAAGTTGAGCAGCAGCTTGACCCGGTTTTTCGGCAGCGGGCCGCGCGGCAGATTCCAGGCGAGCTTGGTCTTGTCAGCTTCGATGAAAGCAAGCGCCATCGCGTGCGCGTCGCCGAGTTCGACCTTGGCGGCAAGCGAGCCGGCCGCACCGAAGGCGAGACGGCAGAATTGCAGCCGCGCCGAGGCCGTCTTCGCACTCCGCTTGATGAGGTCGAGGGCGAATGTCTTGGTTTCCTCGTCGGTGTCTTCCTCCTCCAGCACCTCGAGCCCGTTGACGATGGCGCCGGTGGGGCTGATCAGATCGTGGCAAACGCGCGAGCACAGGAGGGCGGCAAGATCGAGCGGATCGAGCGCGATGGCTAAGGACATGGAGGACGTCTCCGGTGGAAGGATTCGGCGGAGCCGTGAGTGGCGGGGGCGACGCAAGCGCATGGCATCGCTGCGCCGGTGTGATACACCGCAGCCGCTCGATCTGCCAAGACTCAACTGAGAAGACTTCAACTGAGAAGGCTTGAACTGATCAGCAAAGGCCGCCCATGGTGCGAGTGCAGGACAGTTCGGCTACCGATGACCGGCTCCTCGACGAGCTCACCACCGTCGTTTCCGCGGCCGGGGCGGCGATTCTCGCCACCCGTTCGGGCTCGCTCGATACTCGCACCAAGTCCGATCTGACGCCGGTCACGGTCTGCGATCATGCGGCCGAAGCGGTCATCCTGGAGGCGCTGGCGCGACTCTTACCCGGCATGTGCATCGTGTCGGAGGAGGCTGCGGGCCGCGCGCTGCCAGAGCGTATTCCCGATAGCTTCGTTTTGGTCGACCCCCTCGACGGTACGCGGGAACTCGTGGCCGGGCGCGATGAATTCACTGTTAATGTTGCGATCGTGGCTGGCGGGCGCCCACGCCTCGGCATCGTTGCCGCCCCGGCGCAGGCACTCCTGTGGCGCGGCATTGAGGGCCGCGGCGCCGAACGGCTGCGCCTTTCGCCCGGTGCGCCGGCGAGCGCCGCGCAGGGGCGCAGTCCCATCCGAACCCGTCCTACGCCGCACTCCGGCTTGGTCGCGGCGATCAGCCGCTCGCATCTTGACCCCCGCACGCAGGCCTATCTCGCGCGACTGCCGATCATGGAGCGGCGTGCGTGCGGATCGGCGGTCAAATTCTGCCAAGTCGCCGAAGGAAGCGCAGACGTCTACGCGCGGCTATCGCCAACCTGCGAGTGGGACGTGGCGGCCGGCCACGCGGTGCTTGCGGCCGCCGGCGGCGTGATTAACACGCCGGAAGGAGCTCCCCTGAGCTACGGGCGGATGGCGGAGAACTTCCGTGTTCCCGCTTTCATCGCCTGGGGTGACCCATCGGCAGCCGCGCGGCTTTCTGCCTGAGGCAGCTTCCGCTGCCGCCGCCGTGCCGCCATAGTCTTGCCGGTCATGGGGCGATTCGGTTGCGGTTTGGCCGCAAAGCCGAGGTATCGTCGTCCCCAGCGGTAATTTGACTCTCGATTCATGGAGCATTCGATGCGCGCCGTGACGCGGAGCGTCGCTCTCGCCCTTATCCTGCTAGGCTTGGCAAGCGCGCCCCTCTTGGCCCAAGCCAATCCTCCCCAAGGCAATCCTCCGCAAGCCAATCCTCCGCCGCCGAGTGCTCCCCCAGGCGCGCAGCCCCAAGCTCCCCAGGCGCAATCCCCGGAAGGCCAGCACTATTCCTCGAACGAAATCGTCGACGCCGGTCATCGCTTCTTCGGCACCATTTCGCGCGGGCTCGCGCAGATCGTCGAGAAGGCGGGAAGCCAATTTGGCCTGCCCAATGGCTATGTGCTCGGTCAGGAAGCCGGCGGCGCCGTCGTCGCAGGGGTGCGCTACGGCGAAGGCATCCTCTATACGAAGAATGCCGGCGACCTGCGGGTGTTTTGGCAAGGGCCCTCAGTCGGGTTCGACTTCGGTGGCGAAGGCGCGCGCACAATGATGCTGGTCTATAACCTGCCGGCCACCGATGCGATTTATCAGCGCTTCGCCGGCATCGACGGTTCCGCCTACTTCGTCGGCGGCTTGGGAATGACGGCCTTGACCATGAATAACATCGTCGTGGTTCCGATCCGCACGGGCGTCGGCATGCGGCTCGGCGCCAATGTGGGATATCTCAAATTTACGCCGACGGCGACCTGGAATCCGTTCTGATTGATCGCCGCGAGCATGCGGCGGCCGCCGCAGCGCGGGCGACGCGAGCGAGGCGGGCAGCGCAAGGCATAGGCCCTTGCTCCCGCAGGCGAAGGTCCGCCCTCAGTGTCGGCGATAGGGCGTGATCCACCCGCGGCATTCTGCTAACAATCAAGGGCAGTGGTGGTGTAGGAGGCGTCATGATCGAATCGATCATGTATATCGGCATCGGGTTCCTGATCGCGGGCCTGCTCGTGATCGGCGTGATCCCGTTGGTGCATGCGCGCGCGGTGCGCCTCACCATGCGCCGGCTGGAAGCCGACAATCCCTTGTCGATGGCGGAGATTGCGGCCGAAAAAGATCAGCTGCGCGCCGAATTCGCCATGACCATGAGCCGGCTCGAAATGACGGTCGAGCAGCTCAAGGCGAAGACCACCAACCAGCTCACGGAGATCGCCAAGAACAGCGAAGCGATCGGACGCATCAAGTTCGAGCTCAGCGAGAAGACGGCGGCGCTGCTTGCTCTGGAGGCGAAAGAAAATCAGCTCTCCGACGACTTGGCGGTTACGCGGAGCGAACTCGCCGACAAAACGGCAGCGCTCGAGCACGCCGAGCGCGCGCTCGCAAGCACGCAGTCCGAGCTGACCCAGGTAACCGCCAGCTTCAACGACAGCTCCGTCGCCGCCGGCGGTCGGCGCGTCGAGCTGGTGGCGCTGCGCGCGCAGACCGAAGCATTGAAGGGCCAGGTCGAAAGCTACGAGAAAGAGACCAAGGCGCTGTGGGATCACCTCAACGGCAAGACCGCCGAACTCGAAGCCTCGAAGCAGCAACTCGCCGAGCAGCGTGCTCGCGCCGACGAGTTCGCCAATCGAGATGGCGAGCTGGACCGTCAACTCGACGAACAACCGGCGGAATCGGCGACACTCGTCGCCCGCGTGCAGGAGCTGCAGCGCGAGCTCGCCGCGGCGAAGCGCGATGCGGAAAATGCCGGCGCGTACGAGCGCATGGAAAATGCCGTTCTGCGCGAACGCATCGACGAGGTCGCCGCGGAGGTGGCGCGGTTGACCGCCACGTTGGAAGGACCCGATTCCCCGATCGAAACGATCCTCAATGCCGCGCGGCCAGCGGCGGCTGCGGGAAACGGACCATCCCCGTCTGTGGCTCCTCTCGCCGGCGAATCCAAAGGCACGCTCGCCGAGCGGATCCGCGCATTGCAGGCGCGCGCAGCGCGTGCGGCGGAGGCACCGCGGGGCGCCAAGCGCGCGGTCGCACAGCGCGGCGCCCGCGCAGACAAGTGACACGCGCTATGAGCTCGCTTGACAGGGCGCGGCCCCTCCTTAAATGCTGGCGTTATCCGGGCGCTTAGCTCAGCGGGAGAGCGTTCCCTTCACACGGGAGAGGTCGTAGGTTCAATCCCTACAGCGCCCACCACATCCCCTGCTCCGCAAAATCGATGGACGCGACTTGGTCACGCTAGGTCCACGGCAAAGCGCTTGAGATCGGCGAGCGAGCAATAGCTCAGCGCGCCTTCGTGGGTGGCGCGCAAGACCACGCGCGGCGCTTGGCCCGCCTCCAGCGCCTCTTGCCAACGCGGTGCACAGAGACACCAGCGATCGCCGGGCTTGAGCCCGGGAAAGCCGAATTCCGGCATTGGCGTTGAAAGGTCGTTGCCGCGCGATTTGGAGAACGCGAGAAAAGCGGCGGTCATCACCGCGCACACCGTGTGGCTGCCGACGTCCTCCTGCCCTGTATCGCAGCAGCCGTCACGAAAGAAGCCGGTCATGGGGCTCATCGAGCAGACTTCGAGCCGCTCCCCCAACACGTTGCGCGGCGTGCTCGGCCGGCCGCCTCCGTTGCCCCTATCGTCCCTCAGCATCTACTCTCCCTGCGCCGTCTCGGCACCGCCCCCGTCTTGTGCGACACTAGCATTTTTTGGCGGCGGGACGTGACGTGCGCGATCGCTTCAATCACTGATAATGTCGCTTCTGCGACGCTGCCGCGGCTTTTCGGCAACACTGCGAGGCAAATTGCGCGCACGCGCATCGGAACGGTCGACAGCCGCCGCGCTGTTTGTAGACTATCAACCTCACAGGTCGAGCTTCAAAGATTCTGCGCTCGATGATGCGGGGGGTTCGTCATGTTTGCACGCTTCCTTGCCGGCGGCGCGTGCGCCGTCGGGCTGCTCGCTAGCCTCTGTGCCACGCCGGCCGCAGCCCATCCGTACGACCGCTATGCGGGCGGCGGCCGCTCGTTTTTCGCGAGCTTATTCGGTCCCTCGATCGCCCGCGGGGTCGTGAGCTATCCCACCAATCAGAAGCCCGGCACTATCATAGTCAGTACGGCGCAGCGCCGGCTCTACCTCGTGCTCGGCAACGGGCAGGCGCTGAGCTATGCGATCGGGGTGGGCAAGGCGGGCTTCGCGTGGAGCGGGGTGACGCAGATCACCGACAAGCGCGAGTGGCCGGATTGGACGCCGCCCGAGCAGATGCTGCGGCGCCGTCCCGACCTGCCGCACCATATGGCCGGCGGCCCGGACAATCCCATGGGAGCGCGCGGAATCTATCTCGGCGCCAGCCTCTACCGCATTCACGGCTCGAACGAGCCGGACTCGATCGGCCAAGCGTCGTCGTCGGGGTGCATCCGCATGACCAATCAGGACGTCATCGATCTCTACAGCCGCGTGCAGATCGGCGCGACCGTGATCGTGCAGTAGCGGATAAGAGGGGCGCGGTGCACGGTGTCGCGGGCGCCTCATCCCGTCCGCGCCCCGCGTCAACGCTTGAGGTTCTTGCCGGCCAGATCGTCGAGATAGTCCTGCCAGTAGGCGTCCCGCATGCGGCCGAGCTCGAGAAAGTAATCCCAGCTGTAGATGCCGGTCGAATGCATGTCGTCGAAGACGAGCCGCGCCGCGTAATTGCCGATCGGATGCACTTCGAGAATGGCGACGTCCTTCTTGCCGGCGACGGTCTTACGCTCGTCCGGTGAATGGCCTTGCACTTCCGCACTTGGGCTCTTGACGCGCAAATATTCGGCGCTCAGGTCAAATGTCTCGCCGTTGTCGAATGTCATCGTCAGCGTCCTGCGGTCCTTGTGCAAGCGCAGTTCGGTTGGCCAAGGCTTCGACGCTGCATCACTCATGTCCGTCCGTCTCCTGGCCCAGGACCTGGAGCCGAGGCTAGACCACGTCGGCGCCGCTCGATAGCTCCCGCCACCACCGCAGGGAACGCCCAAACGGAGCAACCGGCTTTCCCGTCATTCGATGTTCTGCTTACATGGCCCGCAAAATAATCGAGCCGCCGCGGGGGTGCGGAGGCTGGGCGTCGCAGGCGCCGCCGTCACAGCAGGATAGGCGGGCTTGCTCACGGCCGCCGAAGCTTCAGCGAAGGCAGGCGAATTCGGGGAGGGGCGACAGTCAGGCGCAACGCGATCCGGCGGGGTGCACGCTTTCATTGCGAATGGGTTGATCTGACCCGGCACGGTCGCATGCGGGGTCGAACGCGCCGGTGCGAATCGCACCCATCCCCAGGCATGCGCGCGTGGGGGTTTCGAGGAGGCCGAAACGAATGGACATGATCGGAGGAGAGCTCGCCTTCATGGCCGCCTCCGCGGGCAAGGCGTTCCTCACCCTGATGGAGCCCCATCGCCTGATGTTCCTGGGGCTCGGCTGCATCATGGGCCTCGTGCTGGGCATCATTCCCGGCATCGGCGGGCTCACCGGAACGGCGATGCTGCTGCCGTTCACCTTCAACATGGATCCTTACTCCGCCTTCGCGCTGCTGCTCGGTCTCGGCGCAACGACCGCCACGGGCGACCCTATTCCGGCGATTCTGTTCGGCGTGCCCGGAGGTGCCGCCTCCGCGGCCACCGTGCTCGACGGCTACCCGATGGCGAAGAAGGGCGAGGCCGGACGTGCGCTCAGCGCCGCCTACATGTCCTCGCTGATGGGAGGCGTCTTCGGCGCGCTGTTGATGGCCATCAGCATTCCGATTTTGCGCCCGGTGATGCTGTTCATCGGATCGCCGGAATTGCTCGCTTTTTCCGTTCTCGGCATTTCCATGGTCGCGGTCTTGTCCGGCAATGCGCCGCTGCGCGGAATTACCGCCGGCTGTCTCGGCGTGATGATCGCGATGATCGGCACGGACCCGCAGACCGGCACGCTGCGCTGGACCTTCGACAGTCTCTACCTCTGGGATGGCTTGCCGCTCACGCCGCTGTTGCTCGGGGTGTTCGCGCTGCCGGAGCTGTGCGACCTGCTGATCGCCCGCCTGGCGATTTCGGCCGATACCGGGACCGCCAACATTTACAAAGGCCAATGGCAAGGCGTGAAGGACTGCTTCGCCCACTGGTGGCTCATCATGCGGTGCTCGTGGATCGGCGGCGGCATCGGCTCCATTCCCGGGATCAGCGCATCCGTCGTCGACTGGCTCGCCTACGGCCATGCGCTCAAGACCGAGAAGGGTGCGAGCGCGACATTCGGCAAGGGCGACGTGCGCGGCGTGATCGCGTCGGAGAGCTCGAATAACGCAAAGGAGGGTGGCGCCCTCGTTCCCACCGTCGCCTTCGGCGTGCCGGGCAGCGCCACCATGGCGATCCTTCTCGGCGCGTTCTTGATTCACGGCCTGGTGCCTGGTCCCGACATGCTGACCAAGAATCTCAGCATCACCTACGCGATGGTGTGGTCGGTGGCGTTGGCAAACGTGCTGGGCGCGGGCCTGTGCTACGCGTTCAGTCCGCAATTCGCCAAGCTCGCGACGCTGCGTTATTCGCTGATCCTGCCGGCCGTCCTCGGCATCATCTACATCGGCGCGTTCGAGGCGACCCGCCAATGGGGCGATCTTTTTACTTTGCTATTTTTCGGGTTGATCGGCTGGACCATGAAGCAGTTCAAATGGCCCCGCCCTCCGCTCATTCTAGGCGTCGTACTGGGCGACACCATCGAGCGTTATCTGTTCATATCGATCGAGCGGTACGGGTTGAGCTGGATGCTTCGGCCGGTCGTGGTGCTGCTGTTCGCTCTCGCCATTCTCGGCCTCGTGCGGCCGTTTTTACAGGATATCCGCAGCCAAGGCGGCATAAGAAAAATGCTGACCAGCTTTCAGCGGCCGGCATTTCATCCCTCGCAACTGTTCACCATGTTCATGATTGCCGTCATCGGCGCGGCGCTCGCGACCTCGCTGCGCTGGGATTTCAGCGCCAAGATCGTGCCGCTGGTCGTGGGCACCGTCGCCTTGTGTGCGGCGGCGCTCAGCCTGTTCAACGAAATGTGCCGGAAGCCGGCAGCCGCCGGCGCCGAAGGGCTGGCCGAACATGCCCAGCATGAGGTGGGCGAAAAGATCCATATGGATCTCACCTCCGATACCGGCCATATGCCCGTGCGCGAGATCGTCGGGCGCGCGGCTTTGTTCTTCGGTTATCTCATCGGTTTCATGGCGATGATGGCAGTCATCGGACTCATTCCGACCGCAGGGCTGTTCGTCGTCTTCTTCATGCGCTACGAGGCCAAAGAGCGCTGGCCGCTCGTCATCCCCTATGCCGTCGTGCTCGTCCTCTTCATCTGGTTGGCGTTCGATTACTTCATGGCCGTTCCCTGGCCGCCCACGCTGATTGGTGAGTGGTTCCCGATGCTAAAGGCGATTCCATCGGTGTAGTGGAGACCCTAGCCGCCGCGCCCGCGGTCCGGCCGTCGGCGGCAATGCCTAAAGCGATTTGCGGCGCGGCAGCTGCGCCCCGCGCGCGATAATTTCGCCAGCGCGCATCCCGAAACGCCGGAAATCGACAGGAGCGATCTCGCCGCTTTGCTCGAAGAGTGCGGCGATAACGGGCTGGGGGTCCGAGTGGGACCGCCGTTGCTCCCGATGCCTTTCCTTTTCCTTCGGCATGCTCGTCACGGAACACCAAATGTTCCCCCTTCCATCCAACTAACTAACAGAGGCGGGCGGGAGTTCCCCAGACGGACACGGGCGCTGCGTGGTTCCAAACACGTTCCTCATCGACGCCGGCCGGAACTTGGTGCGTAGAAATTTCGTCAAAACCTCCGCCGCGCTCAGGCACGCGTGAAGTATGGCATCACCTCGCGCGCGAACAGCCGTATCGATGTCTCGGCCTCGGCGCGGCCGATCATGCCGAAATTGACTTGCAGCGACGCGCACTCGAACCCGCCGATGTCCCGGTGATACGCATCGATCGCGGCGCGGATCTCCTCCGGGGTCCCGATCCACGCCAAGCCTTTCTCGACCTGGGACTCGAACGTCTCGCGCGCGAGGCCTTCGATCGTTTTCTGGTAGTTGGGATAATCGCGCGAGGACACGCCGGAGAGAAAGCCCGAGGCCGCGTCCACGATCGATTTGAGATACTGGTTGAGCGGCGCGCGCGCGACGGCGGCGGCCTGCGCCGTCGTCTCCGCGCAATACATGTGGAACGCGAGCATCACCTTGCCGCGGCCCGGATGCCCGGCCGCCGTCCAGGCGTCGCGGTAGGATTTCAGCAGCCCCGCCATGTGCGCGCCTCCGAGCGGGATGCCCATGAGGTAATGGCCGAGCGCGCCCGCGGTCTCGAACGTCTCCCGGGTGGTGAGCGCCGCGATCCAGAACGGCGGCCTTGGCTTCTGCGTCGGACGCGGCAGCGATGTGGCGTTTTCGAAGCTGTGGAAGCGCCCCTGCGCCGTGACGTTTTCCTCCTCGAGCAAGCGGCGCACCTGCTCGAGTCCCTCCTCGAAACGCGCTCGGCTCTCGTCCATCGAAACGCCGAAGCGGGCAAACTCGTGCGGCAAGAAAGCGCGGGCAAACCCCACCTCCAGCCGGCCGGCGGAAATCGCATCAACCATCCCGATCTGGCCCGCAAGCTTCAGCGGGTTGTTGAACACCGGCAGCACCGCGCCGGTGATCAGACGCATGGAGCGCGTCAGTGCCGCCGCGGCGGAAAGGAAGATGAGTGGGTCGGGACTGTAGCCGCCATAGGACAGGAAATAGTGCTCCACCGTGCGCACATTGGTGAAGCCGAGCCCCTCGGCGAGCTGGGTGAGCTCGAGCGCCTCGCGCCAATACTGGTCGGCGGGCTTCTGGTCAGGACCGACGGCGGGAAAGAACTGAATGCCGAATTCCATCGGTCACCCGTCGTCACTCAGAGCTCGATGCCGATGCGGCGATCGAGCGAGTAGGGTCCGCCGCCCCGCAGCGCGATGGCAAAGCAGATGAGCCCCCACAACAGCGTGTACTCGTAACCGCAGTTGAGCCACGAAAATCCGGCCTTCCAATAAAGGACCGTGATGACCAGCATCTCCACCGCGGCCGCCGCGGCAAAGAAACGCGTGAACAGGCCGAGGATGAGTGCGATGCCGCCGACGAATTCGATGATCAACGCGCCCCAGATCCAAGGGAGCGCAGGGTCGAATCCCTGCTCGACGAAGCCACCGATATAAGCCGAAGGCCCGCGCGTGACCTTGCCCCAGCCGTGCACCAAAAGATTCCAGCCCACCGCGATGCGCACGATCGGCCAAGCGAGCGGAACGGCGATGGCATAGAACGACTCGAGCCCGGGAAACAGCAGCTTGGATTTGGGCTTGGTTTCGGAATCGATCTGCGTCACGTGCTCTCCTCCCTGACCGTGTCGTTTACCATAAGACGGTGGCACAAGGTGCAGTGGCAAGGGGCTCGCCGGCGTGGCGAGAAAGTCACAGGCCGCGACAATCAGCGCCGAGACGCGCCATCACGAATTGATCGCACTCAGGTCGGCCCGTAGCGTGGGCCGCAGGGCCATGTATCCGTCACCCGCGGGGGCGTCGGGAGTGCGGCGGGAGCGCCCAGGGGTTGGGGGATGCGTTCATTTCGGTCGCGTTGGCGAGCAACGCGCGCCGCGGCACCGGGCGCGCCCGGTGCCGCACGTCGCGATGGCGCAATCTGGATCGCGGCGACGCCAGTACCATCGGCGCTCCGAGCGGCGCTGCTCGGTAGTGTGTGGCTCGGCGCACTCGCTGTGTTTGCCCCGAATGCCGCGCAGGCTCAGACCGACGGTACCTGGATCGGCGGCGGAGCACCCGTTTCCAACGAATGGACCCAAGGCAACAACTGGAGCTCAGCAGCGGTGCCGGACAACACGGCAACGTTCACCAACAACGGTGCTCCCGCCTCGGTCACCATCTCGAGCCCCGCGTCGATCAACACCATCGATTTTAGTACCGCAGCGTCGGCCTATTCGTTCACGGTTCAGAGCGGCGCAACCTTCACCATCACGGGCGGCATCATCAACAATCCCGGACTCGAACCTGCCTTCACCGTCAACGTGGGCTCGGCCCTGACGGCCGGCGATGGGGCCTTTGTTGAGATCGGGTCGCTGGCGGGGGGCGGCAGGGTCACGATCGGACCATCCGATTCGTCCTCGCTGCTGAGCATCGTAGGCAGCAGCGCGACCACGTTCTCCGGCCAGTTTTCCGGCGCGGGCTCCCTCGAGCTCGACAACGGAGCCTCGCTGACGCTGACCGGCGCCAGCTTCGGCGGCAACATCGGCACGATCGGGGGTGATCTCACCCTCTGTGGCACCTGCTCGGGCGGCAGCACGCTCACGATCAGCGGCGGCTCCCTCACCGTCAACGGCGTCTCCCAAGGCGTTAGCGTTGAAAGCGGGACCCTGGCAGTGATCAACGGCGGCACGCTGCTGGTCGGTACCACTCCGACGCCCAGCGGAAGCCTCCTGGTCGCCAGCAACATGATTATCGACGGCGCCGGCTCGACCGTGACCGTGGCGGGATTGACCGCCGTCGGCATCTTCGGTCCGGGCACGCTCACCATCAGCAATGGCGGCGTGCTTAACAGCCAGATTGGGGCCGAGATCGACTTCAGCCTTTTCCCCGGCACGCCAACGGTGACGGTGACCGGGACGGGCTCGACCTGGAACGTCGGCGGCTCGTTTGGCTTAGGTTTCGCGGTTGGCGGCGGCAGCACCGGCGGTCTGGGCGCGCTCGTCATATCCAACGGCGGCACCGTTACCTCGACCACGTTCACGACCATCGGCGACTCGATCAACGGCACTTCGAGCGTGCTCGTCACCGGTTCCGGCTCGGTGTTGAACGCGTTCAACTCGCTCCAGATCGGCGACACGAGCTGCGGCTGCGGCCTCGTCGGAACGCTCACCATTGCCGACGGCGGCGTGGTCAATTCGCCCGGCGCGACCAGCATCGGAGCGGGCAGCACGCTCAATCTCGGCATCGGTGGGCTCGCCGGCGCGATCGTGACTCCAGCGATCGCCAACGACGGCCAGATCGTCGCCAACTTCACCGACACATCGACGCTCAGCGCCAACGTCTCCGGCGCCGGCGCGCTGAGCAAGGCCGGCGCGGGAACGCTGATCCTCACCGGCAACAGCAGCTATGCCGGCGGCACCACGATCAGCGGCGGCACGCTGCAGCTCGGCAATGGCGGCGCGAGCGGATCGATCGCCGGCAATGTCACGGATAACGGCGTCTTCGCCATCAACCGCTCCGACACGTTCACCTTCGGCGGGGTCATCTCCGGATCCGGTGCCTTCGCGCAGCTCGGCACCGGCACGACCATCCTAACCGGGGTCAATTCCTATAACGGCGGTACCGCGATCGCGGCGGGCACGCTGGCCGTAGGTGGCGACAACAACCTCGGCGCGGCGGCGGGCGGCATCGTCTTCGCCGGCATGGGGACCTTGCAGTTCCTGTCGAGCTTCACGACCGGCCGCGCGGTGACATTGAATGCGACCGGCAGCTTCGACACGCAGGGCAACGCCGACACGCTCGCGGGGGCGATCAGCGGCGCCGGCGGCTTGAGCAAGATCGGCACCGGCACGCTGACGCTCACAGGCGCGAGCAGCTACACCGGCGCGACCAGCGTCAATGCCGGCACCTTGCAGGCCGGCGCGACGAATACCTTCGCGCCTTTGAGCGCGTTCACGGTCGCGAGCGGCGGCACGCTCAACCTCGCAAGCTTCAACCAATCGATCGGCTCGCTCGCCGGCGCCGGCAGCGTGGCGCTCGGCGCCGCGACGCTCACCACCGGCAACGACAACACCAGCACGACATTCTCCGGCACAATCTCCGGCAGCGGCAGCCTCATCAAGGTTGGCACCGGGACGCTGACACTTGCGGGCGCCAACGCCTATACGGGCGGTACCACGCTCGCCGGCGGCACCTTGAGCCTCGCCAACAACCAGGCGCTCGGGTCAGGCGCGCTGACCACTACCGGTTCCGTGGTCGACTATGCCAACGGCGTCAGCATCGCCAACGCGATCGTGATCAACAGCAACACCACGCAACTGCAGGTCTTATCCGGCAGTGCAACGCAGGCGGGCGCGATCTCCGAGCTTAACGGCCCGCGCCCGCTGGAGAAGATTGGACCGGGCACCCTGGTGCTCAGCGGCATCAATACCTACAGCGGCCCAACCACGGTCAGCGGCGGGATGCTGGTGGTGACCGGCTCGATCGCCAATTCGGCAGTGACGGTCAACAACGGCGCGCTGCTCACCGGCACCGGCACGGTGGGCGCGGCGACCGTCCTGAGCGGCGGCACCTTTGCGCCCGGTCCGAGCGGCATGCCGGGCGCGATGAGCATCAACGGTAATCTCGCGTTTCAGTCCGGCGCGGTTTACCTGGTGCAGGTCAATCCCTCGACCGCCTCGAGTGCCAATGTGACCGCGGGCGGGACGGCGGCGCTCGCCGGCACGGTGGCAGCGGCATTCGCGTCGGGGAGCTACGTCACGCGCAACTACACGATCCTCTCGGCCGCCGGCGGGCTCAACGGCACCACCTTCAACACGTTGACCACGAGCAATTTGCCCGCCGGCTTTACCGCGTCGCTGGGCTACACGGCCAACGCCGTACTGCTCAACCTCACCGCGACGCTGGGACAGCCCACCGGCCCGAGCGGACCAGGCGCGCTCGGCTTCGGCGGCTTGAGCATCAATCAGACGAACGTCGCCAACGCGCTCAACAATTTCTTCAACAGCGGCGGCGCGCTGCCGCCCGCCTTCGTGAATATCTTCGGGCTGACCGGCGGCAATCTCGCCAACGCGCTGACGCTTCTCTCGGGCGAAGCTGCGACCGGCAGCCAGCAGGTCGCGTTTCAGCTCGGGAACCAGTTCCTCGGCATCATGCTCGATCCGTTCGTCGACGGCCGCGGCGGCCTTGCCGGCGCCGGCGGCCCGGCGCTGGGCTTTGCGCCGGAGCGCGAAGAGGTGTCCGACGATATCGCGCTCGCTTATGCCAAAATCCTCAAGGCGCCGCCGAAGCCCGTGAGCTTCGACCAGCGCTGGAGCGTGTGGGGCGCCGGCTATGGCGGCTCGAACCGCACCACCGGCGACCCGGCCGTCGTCGGCAGCCACGATCTCTCCGCCGCCACGGCGGGCGGCGCGGCCGGCCTCGACTACCGCCTCGCGCCCGGCACCGTCGTCGGCTTCGCGCTTGCCGGCGCCGGCACCAATTGGGACCTGGCGCAGGGGCTCGGCGGCGGCAAGAGCGATGCGTTCCAGGCCGGCATTTACGGCGCGACCCAATGGGGCGCGAGCTATCTCGCCGCGGCGCTCGCCTTCACCGATCACTGGATGTCGACCGACCGCTTCGCCTTTGCCGGCGACCATCTCACCGCGAGCTTCAACGCGCAAAGCTTCGGCGGGCGGGTTGAGGGCGGCTACCGCGTCGCCACGTTCTACGGCGGACTCACTCCTTACGCCGCGATCCAGGCGCAGAGCTTCCACACGCCGGGCTACAGCGAGAACGACCTTACCGCCGGCGGCTTTGCGCTCGGCTACAATTCGCGCAACGCGACGGATACCAGAAGCGAGCTGGGCGCGCGTTTCGACCGGCTGCTGCTGCTCACCCCCGAGGCGGCGCTGACCATGCGCGCGCGCCTCGCCTGGGCGCACGACTGGATCAGCGACCCGACGCTCGCCGCGCTCTTCCAGACGCTTCCCGGCGCGGGCTTCGTCGTCAACGGCGCAACGCCGGCGAAGAACTCGGCGCTCACGTCCGCCGGGGCCGAGCTGCGGCTCGCCAATGGCGTCGCGCTCATCGGCAAGTTCGACGGCGAGTTCGCCTCGCACTCATCCACCTACGCCGGCACCGGTACCGTGCGATTCACGTGGTGAGACGCGAGCTTTCCGCGACTTTGCTTGCACGGGACTCGACCGGCCTCCCCGGCGAAAAGCCCACGCTGACGTGGGCAAGCCGCCCGATGGTCCACCGCTGCGGCCCCTGATATGCTCGCGATCGGGGCACTCGAGGGGACGTGAGCCATGTCCTTCATTTCCCTGCAGCGCCTTGGCGCGACCGTGGCGGCGATTTTGCTGCCGGCGACGCTGTATGCCGCCTTGCCGACGCCCGCAGAGGCGCCGGAGCAGCAATTCCTAACCGGGCAGCTATTGATCGCTTCGCCCACCATGGGCGATCCGCGTTTTCTGCAGACGGTGATCCTGATGGTGCGGCATGATCGCAATGGCGCGCTCGGCATCGTCATCAATCGGCCAATCGGAGATCGGCCGCTGGCGCGGCTCCTCGAGGCGCTCGGCGAGAATGACCCGGGTGTTGCGGGAACGGTGCGCATCTTCGCCGGGGGCCCAGTGCAGCCGGACATCGGCTTTGTCCTGCACAGCACCGACTATCATCGCTCCGACACCCTCGACATCGACGGCCACGTCGCCATGACATCGAGCCGCGAGATCCTGCGCGACATCGGCAACCAACGCGGCCCCAACAAGAGCCTGATCGCGTTCGGCTACGCCGGCTGGGCGCCGGGTCAGCTCGAGGGCGAGCTCGCCCATGGTTTCTGGTACACGACGCCGCAAGACGCAAACCTAGTCTTCGATGATGACCGCGACGACGTCTGGGATCACGCGATGAAGCGCCGCACGCAGGACCTTTGATCGCGGGGCCTCAGGCGTTCAGGCGCTCGCGGCCAGCGCGCGGTCGACCTCGCTCAGAAGGGTCGTTTTCTCGGGCTGCGGCAGCAGCGACGCGGAGATGCCGTTGCGCACGATCGCCGCGATCTCGTCGCGGCCGAGCCGCAACGCCTGCGCGGCGGCGCTATAGTTCTCCTGCACATATCCGCCGAAATAGGCGGGATCATCCGAATTCACGGTGACCGCGACGCCTTTCTCAAGCATCCGTCGCAGCGGATGGTGCGCGAGATCCTCGACCACCCGCAGCCGGACGTTGGACAGCGGACACACGGTGAGCGGGGTGCGCTCGCGCGCAAGCCGGTGGATCAACGGCTCGTCCTCGATGGCGCGCACGCCGTGATCGATGCGCGCGACGCCGAGCACGTCGAGCGCTTCCCAGACGTAGCTCGGCGGCCCTTCCTCGCCGGCATGCGCGGTGAGGAAGAAGCCCGCCTCGCGCGAGCGATCGAACACGCGCTTGAATTTACCCGGCGGGTTGCCCCGCTCGGAGGAATCGAGCCCGACCCCGACGATGCGATCCTTGAACGGGAGCGCGCGATCGAGCGTCCGCTCGGCGTCCGCCTCGTCGAGGTGGCGCAGGAAGCACATGATCAGGCTCGCGTTGACGCCGAGCTTTTGCCTGGCGTCGGCGATGGCACGGCTCAAGCCTTCGATCACGGTCGCGAAGGAAATGCCGCGCGAGGTGTGGCCCTGCGGGTCGAAGAACATCTCGACGTGGCGCACGTTGTCCGCATGCACGCGCTCGAAATAAGCCCAGGCGAGGTCGTAGAAATCCTGCTCCGTGACCAAGACCGACATGCCCTGATAGTAGAGGTTGAGAAAGTCCTGTAGGTTGCCGAACCGATACGCCTGCCGCACGGCCTCGACCGACGCGTAGGGCAGGCGCACCCCGTTGCGCCGCGCTAGCGCAAACATCAGCTCCGGCTCAAGGCTGCCTTCCACATGGATGTGCAGCTCGCATTTGGGAAGTCGCGCGATTAAAGCATCCATGTCGTGCATTTGCGTCGTTCTTTCGGGCGCGAAGGGCGCGCGCGCCAATCATGGGGTGTTCCCCACGACGCGCAGCAGGCGAGCCGGTAGCTAGTCCGCTCGATCCGGATGTTTAATCGCGTCGCTTGGCTTTTCGTCGATTGCGCGGAATGCTAATGCGCGCGCCAATTTTTTTCAGAAGGCTGCCCACGTCGAAGAAGACTGTTTCTCCCCACAGTTTCTTTCCTTTGAAATGCCATACCACCAAAGCTCGTACCCTGACGTACTTGCCCGTCGGCGAATAGCCGAGAAACTTGCCGAGATGGGTTCCGCTCCATTCGTTTTCGGTAACAATGGTGTTCTCTCCGACAGCAAGTAGCCGCTTAACGCGAACCTTGAAATCAGGAAAGCCTTCCCAATGCTTTCGGTAGCGCTCAGCAACTCGTTTCGGGCCTCGAAACGGCTTTGGCACGGCAGCAACGTCATTGAAGCAATCGCTAGTCATGCCGGCGAGCAGCGCCTGCATATCATGTGAGCTTTCGGCCTTAATGTGCTCGCGAATCTCCGCAAGCCTCTCACTCCGTAGGGACATGTCTCCTCACCCTCTTAATTTCACTGCGATGACTTTGGCGACGCACTACACGGGCTCGTCCGGCCGGAGCAATGTTGCAAGGAAGGATGGGTTATTTGGACGCACCGTGCGGTTAGCCAATACAATTCCGACTTTCTTGTATTTGCAAAGTCCAATATCGTACACAACAGGTGGAGACAAGTTGGTCGATTCAATATTGCGTCAGTCCGGCAGAGCGGTCTAGGCAATCAAACGACCACACGAGTTGACGAACGCTCGCTGAAGAGGGAGGACATCAATGGCAAGGCGATTGCAGACTTTCTTGCGTGCCGGCTCGTGGGTTGTATTCGCAGCGGCCTTCGCCTGCTTGCCGTTCAAATCGGCATTGGCCGAAGATATCAAGATTGGAGTTTTGGAGCCCTTCACTGGACCATGGGCGAAGAACGGCAACGAATCCTACGTAGCGATGGAAATCGCCCGGGATATGATCAATGAGAAAGGCGGCATCAGAGGCGATAAAATCGCTTTCATCCGAGGTGACGCACCCGATCCCAGCGCCGGGAAAAGCGAGGCCGAGCGCATCATCAGCCAGAACGGCGTCAAGCTGATCACCGGTACATACGCCTCGCCTCTTGGTATAGCGATTAGCGCAGAGGCGGAGCGGCAAGGCGTCGTCCATTGGGAGACGATCGCATCGGCCGACATCATCACCAAGCGCGGTTACAAACATGTTTTCCAGGTCGGACCGGCCGCGAGCCGTTACGGCTCGGCCGCGCTCGATTTCACCAAAGAGGACCTCGCGAGCCGGCTCAACAAGAAATTTGAGGATTTGCGTATCGCGCTGCTCTGGGAAAACCGCGCTTTTGGTACCGCGGTCGGCAACGGTGTGCGTGCCCGCGCGAAAGATCTCGGCGTCAACCTGATCTTTGACGAGGGCTATGATCAATTCATGACCGACATGACGCCCCTCGTGCAGAAACTCAAAGACGCGAAAGCTGACGTGCTGATCGTCATTTCCTTCATCAACGACACCGTTCTTTTGCACCGCAAAGCCAAGGAGCTAGATTTCAATGCTCCGGCTGTGATCGGAGTGAGTGCCGGGCACTCGGTACCGGACTTGAAGGACTCGATCGGCACCGCGGTCAACGGACTGTTTGTCAGCGATTTGCCGGTTCTGGTGAATCCGGCCGCCTTGCGGCCTGAGGTGCAAGCGGCCTCCGAGGAGTTCAACAAGCGCTACGAGAAGGTTCAACGCCGGGTACCAGCCGGCCATGCAGTGGCCTCGTTCGCGGCGCTCTGGACGTTGTTCAACGACGTCCTGCCGAAGGCCAAATCGATTGCGCCCGACGACGTGCGGGCCGTCGCCTTGTCGATGGACCTTCCGCCCGGCAGCTTAATCAATGGCAGCGGTCTGAAGTTCTCGAATTTCGATTTGCCGAACGATCCGAAGGATGCAGGTCAGAACATCCGCTCCTCGATTGGCGTTTGGCAATGGCAGGACCTGGCGGCTCGCCAGGTCTATCCAAAGAATCTGGCTACCAACGAGATCGCGATGGTCCCGTTGGCGGATTGGTCGAAGCGCTAACCTTTGGCGCGAGGATGAAAGGCCGACGGCGGGGGCGATGAGCACGATCCTGCAACTGCTCGTCTCCGGCATCATGCTCGGCGGCATCTACGCCGTCATGTCGATCGGCCTCACCTTAATCTTTGGCGTTCTGAAGATCGTCAATTTTGCTCATGGCGAGTTTCTCATGCTCGCCATGTACGCCGCATGGGCCATCGTATCCGCCACGGGGATGACGACGTACACGGCGATGGCCGTGGTCACTCCTTTGCTGTTTTGCTTCGGCTTGCTTGTCTATCTCGTGATCGTTCGGCCCGGGATCGAAAAGCCGCATTTGGTCGTGGTTTTCGCCACCATGGGCCTTTCCATTGCGATGCAGAACTTGGCGCTTGTCGCAATGACCGCCGATCTGCGCGACGTGGCGCCCTTGTTTGGCGGAACTCCGATCAGATTCGGGCCGCTCTACTTCCGAGTCGAGCTGCTGCTCGGCTTCTTAATCAGCATCGCCATCACTCTGGCGTTGATGATATTCGTGAAACGCACCTATATCGGAAAAGCCATCCGCGCCACGGTGCAAGACCGTGACGCCGCGATGTTGATGGGCATCAATGTGCCTCGCCTATTTCTTCTCACATTTGCCGGCGGTTCGGCTCTGGTCGGTATCGCCGGCTGTATCATGCTGCCGCTTTATTCCACCTTCCCGACGGTCGGTTTGAACTTTGTCTTGATCGCTTATGTCGTCGTCGTCCTGGGCGGCATGGGGAGCATGGAAGGGGCTTTCCTCGGCGGTATCTGCATAGGAATTGTCCAATCATTGAGCGGCTACTATGTCGCTCCAGCGTACGGTCAGATGTTCTATTTTCTCATTTTCTTGCTCGTGATGGTCTTCCGTCCCAATGGGTTGCTCGGCCAGCGCGGCGCCGCAATGGTTGGAATCAACGAGTGATGATTGCGGAGCGATTCCCCGCGGTTCGAGGGGTAGAAGCCATATCGTTTTCGATCGCACCCCGGCGCGGCGCGGTGTCGATCATAGAAATGGTGGTCCTCGCCTCCTGCATCATTGCGGTCATTGCGGCGCTTGCGCTCAGCAACCGGTATGTCGTCGATATCATGATCCGGACCTTTCTCTGGGCCGGTTTGGCACTCGCATGGAATATTGCAGGCGGCTACGCGGGGCTTATTTCGTTCGGCCATGCCGCGTTCTTCGGGATCGGCGCCTACACGTCTACAATTCTGCTGTTGAATTTCGGCGTGCCACCCTGGTTTGGAGTGCTTGCAGGGGCCCTCATTGCCGCGTGCGCGGGGGCGCTACTGACTCAGGCGTGTGCGCGTCTGCGTGGCCCGTTTTTTATCCTTTCTACCTTGGCAGCCGGCGAAGTGATTCGCATCGCAGCGCTAAATTGGCGCTCGCTCACGGGCGGCGCGGAGGGGCTCGAAATCCCGCCGGTGCCTAACGTGGTCGATATGGTCTTCAGGAGCCAGTGGCCATACGTGACGATCGTAGTGGCATACATGCTCGCCATGTTCGCCTTATCGGCTTGGATCGAGCAAACTCGCTACGGCTATTATCTGTTTGCAACACGTGATGACGAAGATGGCGCGTCAGCGATCGGCATCAACCCCAGTCACACGCGAACTGCAGCAATGGCGCTATCCGCCGCCATGACCGCTATCGGGGGAACGCTTTTCGCTCAATATTTCCTTTATCTCGACCCGACGCATGTCATCTCGCCGGATATTTCATTTCAGTTCGCCCTGATCTGTGCGGTCGGCGGCCTTGGAACGGCGAGCGGGCCGGTGTTCGGCGCGCTGATCATTGTGCCGTTATCGGAGCTGCTGCGCGGTCTTCTGTCCCAATCAACATCAGGCCTTCACCTCGTCATTTATGGCATCGTCGTCATTATCGTTATTCTCTACTTCCCGTCCGGCATTTCCGGCGCGATCGGCCGCGCGGTATCAAGGTTTTCTCCAGCAGGCGGTTTTGCCGCCCGCGTGCGAGCTGAAAAATATGATGCTCAAGCTTGATGCCGTCGGCCGTCAATTCGGGTCGCTATGGGCCATACGGGACGTCAGCTTCACCGTAGAGGCGGGGGAGATCGTCGGCATCATCGGGCCAAATGGCGCGGGGAAGAGTACCCTTTTCAATCTCATCGCCGGCGCCGTCGTCCCGACAACCGGCGTTATTCGATTTCTCGATCGAACCATTGATTACGGCAAGCCGTATCGTGTTTCTCGCCGCGGGCTCGCACGGACATTCCAGATTCCGAAGCCGTTCAAGCAGCTGAGCGTGCGCGAAAATGTGATGCTCAGCGCTTTGCGGCGTCACCATACGCCTCGCCAGGCAAACTCTGTGGCGATGGCGACGATGGAATTCATCCGGATCGGTGAGCTTGCCGAAGCGTCAGTGGCCAGTCTCACCGTCGGCCAGCTCAAAAAGCTGGAGCTTGCCCGCGCGCTGGCGGCCGAGCCTCGGTTGCTCTTGCTCGACGAAGTCATGGCCGGCCTCACGCCACCAGAAATCAAGGAAATGATGACTGTGATCGCGTCGCTGCCAAGGCGCGGCATCACTGTGGTTTGGGTCGAGCATGTGATGATGGCGATCATGAACGTCGCCGAAAGGATCGTGGTCGTTCATCAGGGTCAGATCATCGCCCAAGGCAAGCCCGCGGACGTTTCCAAAGACCCGGCGGTTGTCGGTGCCTATCTCGGCGAAAAGTATGCCTATGCTGCGCGCTAACAAATTGTCTGCGTTCTATGACCGCACGCAGGTGCTGCACGAGATCGATCTGCGGATCGAAGAAGGGGAGATCGTCGGGTTGGTTGGCGCTAACGGCGCGGGCAAAAGCACGACCTTGCTGGGCATCATCGGCATCAAGACGCGCACCGAAGGCGAAATCTGGTTCAACGAAAAACGCATCGATGACTTGCCGGCGTACGAGCGCGTTCGACAGGGGATCGTGCTCATCCCAGAACGACGACGGCTGTTTCCATTTATGAGCGTCCTCGAAAATCTCGAACTGGGGGCCTATCTGCCGGGGCCGCGCGACAATCGCAGCGCCAGCCTGGAAATGGTTTTCAACCTGCTGCCCGTTCTTGCCGAGCGGCGCCACCAGATCGCGGGCTCGCTCAGCGGAGGAGAACAGCAGATGTGCGCCATCGGTCGGGCGCTGATGAGTCGCCCGCGGCTCCTCATGCTCGATGAACCGACCGAAGGCCTCGCACCGCTTTATGTCGAGCGCTTATTCGATTTGATCGTGCGGCTGCGGAACGATGGCATCACCATTCTTCTGGTCGAACAGAATGTTGAGCATGTCTTGAAAGTAGCCGACCGCGGTTATGTGCTGGAAAACGGACGCATCGTCCTGCAAAACTCCGGACAGGCACTTTTAGCGGACCCGCGGCTAAAAACCGCTTATCTCGGCCTCTGAGGCTGTGGGCCATGATCACCGACATTCACGTCCACCATGTGCCCGAATCATTCGTGCGGTTTATTGAAAAGGCTGCACCCTATCGCATGCGTCGCGAGCCGGCGTCTGGCGAGACCATCGCCATCAACGTCGGGGAGTTGGAGTATGCGCTCAACCGCACGTTCTTTGACCCCGAGCGGTTGATCAAGCGCATGGAGGAAATGGGCGTGGACCATGCGGTCCTTTCGCTTGCTACTCCATTTGTGAAATTTGACGTCCCCGCAACCCTCGGGATCGAGGCGGCGCAACTGTACAATGATGAAATTGCGACAATGCACAAGGCAGCGCCGGACACATTCGACGGATGGGCGTTCCTGCCGATGCAGCATCCGGAGGCGGCGGCCGGTGAATTGCTGCGGGCCGTGCGCAACCTTGGCTTGATTGGTGGGTATTTGCCGTCGAACGTCAAAGGCCAATACCTGGATTCGGAAGAATTCGCACCGATCTTCAAAGCAGCGGCCGAGCTCGACGTTCCGCTCATGGTCCATCCATCCAACCCGCCGGCCCGCGAGCGGATGGGCGACTACGAATTGGCTGTGGTCAGCGGGTACCTTTTCGATACCACTCTCAACATCTTTCACATGATCTTCGGCGGGTTATTGGACCGACACCCGGGTCTGCGGCTCTACTGTACGCATCTCGGCGGTTTTGCTCCATTCTTGCGCGCGCGGATGCAACGGGAACTCGATACCAATCCCGCGCTGGCCGCGCGCCTCAAGCGTCCGCTGAGCGCCTATCTCCAATCGATCTATTACGACACGATCTGCTTTGACCCGGCGTATTTGCGCGCCGCCCTCGAGTCCAACGGAGTGGACCCGGCCCATCTCGTTCTCGGCAGCGACACACCATTCCCGCTGGGCGAGCCGGATCCTGTCGGCTTTATTCAACGGTCGTTCCGCAACCAGCTGTCTGAAACGGCCGATGCCATCCTTCACCGGAACGCGACTAATCTGTTCGCGCGTCGTAGCAGCGGAGCAAGGCAATGAACCTGCGCAAACTCAGGCTGACCAAGGAGACAATCTTCGCCGACGCGGGCCGGCCGATTAACCAACCCATTTGTCGGGCGGTCGCGGTGGCTGTCGTCAACAATCCGTTTGCCGATCGGTTCGTTGAGGATCTGTCGCCGCTATTTGCAGATGGGGCTGAGCTCGGCCAGCGTGTCATGCGTGACCTTGCTAGCCTCCTTTCGCGCCCGGCCGTCGCTTACGGGAAAGCGGCAATCGTCGGTGTCGCCGGTGAGATCGAGCATGGAGCGGCCATGATCCACCCGCGCCTCGGCCAGCCGATGCGAGAGGCAGTTGGCGGCGGCGAGGCGATCATTTCATCGAATGTCAAAGTCGGCGGGCCCGGCACGTCGATCGACGTCCCATTAGCGCACAAGGACAATATTTGGTCGTTTGATCACCTCGCTACGGTGACGATTTCGAGCGACGATGCGCCGCGTCCTGACGAAATCGTCGTGATCATGGCAATTTCTGATGGCGGACGGCCACACCCTCGGGTCGGCAAAGGGCGTATTTGAATCATCAGAGTGGTGAGAAGGGGCAATAGCCCTTGGCAGCCGCACGCACGAGGTGACAGATCAAGACCGCGGAAGCGGAGTATGGATGCGAGGGCTGCCGTTGGCGCTCCCTAGGGGACTCGAACCCCTGTTTTCGCCGTGAGAGGGTCAATACCTGTATCCTGGCGGACACAGGCGACCGTCTAGAAAAGCAGATATGGCGGGCATTTCTTGCATTTTCCGTCCGCCGTGGTACAGTGCCGTTCGCCCACAGATACTCCCCAAAAACTCCCCAAAAATTGGAGGGGACATGGCACGGACCGTCCGCGATGCGAATCTCGAAACGCGCACTGCGCGGCTTCGTCTTACAATCCGGTCCGAGCCATACTGGCGCGGCCTAGAGAAGGGTTTTGCGCTCGGCTACCGCAAGCGCGGCAGGGGCGGCACCTGGCTCGCGCGACGGCGGCAGGCCGACGGGGAGGGTATGCCGAGCATCGGATCGGCACCGGAGACGATTTGCAGGATGCAGACGGGGTGGCGGTTCTCGACTACGGCCAGGCGCAAAAGGCAGCGCGGGCATGGTGGCGGACGGAGCTGCGGCACGAGGAAGGCCATGACACGCGGTCCGGCCCCTGCACCGTCGCCGAGGCCATTGCCGAATACCTGAAGGAATTGGAGGGGCGCGGCGCCAAATCCTTCTATCACACCCGCCGGGCCGCCGAGACCCATATCCTGCCGGCGCTCGGCACCGCCCTGGTTGGCAAGCTGACGGCAAAGAAAATCGAAGATTGGCACCGCGGCCTTGCCACAAAGCCAGCGCTCGCCCGCTCCAAGCCCGGCCGTAAGCTCAACCACCGCAAAGCTGACAAGAGCGCCGATGGCGTGCGCAAGCGCCGCGCCACCGCGAACCGAATTCTGACGGTCCTAAAAGCAGCGTTGAACCATGCCTGGAAATCCGGCCACGTCCCGAGCGACGATGCGTGGCGGCGTGTCAAGCCATTCCGAGCCGTCGAGACAGCGCGCGTGCGCTATCTTTCCGAGACCGAATGGGTGCGGCTGGTCAACGCCTGCAAGCCAGCATTTCGCAATCTTGTTCGCGGTGCGTTGCTGACGGGATGCCGCTACGGCGAATTGACCGCTCTGCACGTGGCGGATTTCAACGCCGATGCCGGCGTGCTCACCGTCCGCGAGAGCAAGGCCGGCAAGCCCCGCCGCGTCGTCCTGACTGACGAAGGGCAGCGGCTGTTCGCAACGCTCACCGCGGGCAAGCTCGGAAACCAACCGATCTTCGCGCGAGCCGACGGCGGCCTATGGGGCAAGTCGCACCAACTGCGGCCTATACTGGAGGCGTGCAGCCGAGCGAAGATCAAACCCGCGATTTCATTTCATGTGCTCCGGCACACGCACGGCTCGACACTCGCCATGCGTGGCGTGCCGATGGGCGTCATCGCCGAGCAACTAGGTCATGCCGACACACGGATGACCGAAAAACACTATGCGCACTTAGCCCCGAGCTACGTCGCCGATACGATCCGGGCGCATTTCCCGACGCTCGGAATTACGGACGCCGGCACCGTGAGACCTATGCACCGCAAGCGAGCCAACCGAATCCCCTAGCAGCAAGTCCAGCTCGTCTACTTTCACATAGATTGGGTCGAAGCTTTCGCCATGTCCGCTTTGCACCCATTGCGACCAATTTGTTGCACGCCAGCAAAACGACGCTTAGTGCCATAACCGGTCGTGAGCAAATGCAGCAAAGCAGCGGCCGAAGCCAAAGGCCGGTGCGCTCCGACTGGTTCTGTCGGTCGTGAGCAAATGCAGCAAAGCAGCCCACTATTCGATCACCTTGTCGGCGCGCACGAGGATCGAGTCCGGTATTGTGAGGCCGAATGACTTGGCAGTCTTGAGATTAATCACCAATTCAAATTTCGTGGGCTGCTCTATGGGTAGATCCGCCGGCTTTGCGCCCTTGAGAATCTTGTCGACATAGATTGCCGATCGCCGGAACAAGTCGCGCACGCTCGGGCCGTATGACATCAGGCCGCCACCTTCAACGAACCCGGCCTCTTCGTACATTGCGGGAATGGCATTGCGCGCCATGAAATCGAGAATGCGACTCCGGTGCTCCTGCGTGAACGGTTCCGCTGTCACTACTACCGCCAGGGGCCGCTGCTTCGAGAGCTCCGCAAATATGGCTTCCAGTTCGTCGAGATTATGCGCACCGGCATCGAAAAACGCGATGTTAGTTTGTTCGGCAGCAGCCCTAGTCTCACGGGCGCGCAGAGCCATTCCTGGGTTCGAGGAGTCCCATAGAACGGCAATTCGACCCAGACGCGGCACCAGGGTATGAAGCAACTCGAGCCGTTTTGCGCTCAGGTCCGAGGCCATGAGCGACAATCCGGTGATATTACCCCCAGGATGGGCGAGATTTGTGACTACGCCTGTGCTGATTGGATCACTGCTGGCGGCGAACACAACCGGGATTTTGTCCGTAGCGCGCTTGGCAGCAATGGCCGCGGGCGTACTCGCAGTAACGATCAGATCGACCTTGTGCTCCACCAGCTTCGCTGCAAGCTCGGAAAGGCGCTCAAAGTGGCCATCCGCATAAATGTATTCGGTTTGCACGGTGCGGCCCTCGATATAACCAAGGTCCCGCATCCCGCCTCGATATTCTTTGAGCCAGCCATCCGGGCCATCCCACTCTGCTTGCGTCGCCGGTACCAGCCACCCGATCCGCGGGGGATTACCGGAATGCTGCTGGGCGAAGGAGCCAGGGGCCAACGTACCTGTGCAGAGCACCACGAGAAGAGTGCGGCGGCTCAACATGCGACACCTCATCTGATCCACGACGCTTACGGAACGGCGTGCGCCGATTTGCGGCGAGGGGCCACGCCAGCACCGCGGGGACATAAGCCCGCTCCGAATCCCGCGGTGCAGCGAAAGAGTTCGCGTCGGATCGCCCGACTTCATGCGTGCTGCGGCGTCGTCAGCAACTGCTGCTGTGACGTGTCAGCACCGAGAGGGGCAGTACTCAATGGGGCTGCGGCGCTGTCGCCACCGAAGCTGGCCATTGCCTGAACGAGTTGAGAGGTTGAACCGTCCAAGCTGCCCGTGGCGCCGGTCGGCGGGTCAGCGGCGAAGCCGCCGAGCTGAAACTCCAAGCCGACGGAGCCCAACGGCGCGGCTCCGGTGATCTGATTGTTGGCGATGTCGTAGGCTTCGAATGTACCGGTGTTCACGTTGCGCAGCACCAAGTCCGACGCGCCCGCGGCGTTCACCGGGGCAACGCCGGCGAACTGCCAGTCGAGTCCAACCGTGCCCAGGAAGAACGCGCTGCTGATCTGATTGTTAGCGATGTCATAGACCTCCAAGCCGCCGGTGTTGATGTTGCGCATGACCATGTCGGATTCGCCGGGGATGCTGCTGAAATTGCCGACGCCGATGATCTGCCAATCGAACCCCACCCTTCCCATGAAGGCGGCGCTGGTGATTTGATTGTTATTGATGTCGTACACCTCCAATCCGCCGGTCTTCGTGTCGCGCAGAACCATGTCGCTGGTGCCGCGGCTCGAGAAATTGCCGAACACCGCCTGCTGCCAATCCAATCCGACCGTGCCCATGAAGGTCGCGCCGGTGATCTGGTTGTTGTGGATGTTGTAGACCTCCACGCCGCCGGTATTGACGTTGCGCAGCATCATGTCAGTTTCGCCGAAGCTGCCGAAATTGCCGAAGCCCATCGCTTGCCAATCGAGGCCGACGGTGCCGAGGGAGGCCGCATTGGTGATGTTGTTGTTGCTGATATCGTAGACCTCGAAGCCGCCGTTGCTGGAGTCGCGCAACAGCATGTCAGTCGTGTCGCTGCCGTCGAAACCGCCGAGCGTGACGAAGCCAAATGTCGTTCCGACTTGGCCGAACGTGTAGCCGGCGAGAATCGCATTGTTCCCGATATCGTAGATTTCGTATATTACGGTGGACGAGTTCGAACCGCGCAGAACCATGTCGGCCGTAGTTCCGGCCGGCGGCGGCGGGTTCGGCATGGGGTCGGTAGTCCTAGTATCCAGGATTGAGGAAGCCGTGTTGTTGTTGCCGGAACTGAAGTCGTTGATGGTGTAGACCGAGCGCCCGTCGGTGAGCGTTGCGGCATTGACGTCGAAAGTCGACAGATTGCTGATCGTGACTGGTGTTCCGACGAGATTCCCGGCCGCGTCAAAGCGTTGCACCCGATCCACGCCGGCCGCGATATCCTCCCATGCGACCACGAAACCGCCGTCCGGCAGTGCGGTGACGTCGTTCGACTGTTGTGTTCCGGCCTGGTTGAACTGGTTTACCAGGATGTCGCCGCCGTTGTTGACGAGGTTGCCGCTCGCGTCATAGACGCTCGCCCGGATGCCCTGGCTGGTACCGTTGACGTCGCCGGCCGAGTCGGTCCAGGTCACGACAAAGCCGCCGCCCGCCAACGCAGCCACATGCGGGTTTGTCTCGGTGGCGGTACTGCCGGCGCCGGTCACGGTCGTCGGCGAGACGACGTTTGTGCCGTTCTCCGTCTTGATCGTGAAGAAAGAGTCGAGGTCCGTCGCGCTGCCGAGGAACTGGCTCTCAAAAACGGCTACAAAGTTGCCGTTTTTGAGTGTTGCCAGATCGGAGAGATCGCTCCGGTCGGTGTCGTTAAAGATTGTTATCACCGGGCCGACCACGCCGGACGGACTGACCGTCCTGGCCAAGATATCCCAGTCGGTCGTTGAGTTCTGGATCGTGTACGACACGACCAAACTGCCGTCGGCAAACGATGTCACCGAGGGGTCATTGGCGACCGAGGTTGAGCCGTCGATCAGCAGAGGATTTTCAAGCCGGGTCAACGAGGCGTTCGTTCTGACGACATAGACGTCAAAATCGGGACCGTTGTTGAAATTGTCGGTAAAGGCCGTCGCGGTACCATCCGCCTGTCCCGCGATCGGCAGCGCCACCGTCGCCGGCTGGGATGCGTTGAATGGCACTCCAAACGCATTGTTGAGCGGTAGGAGTGAGACATCACCGCCGACAGGAGTACCGAATGTGTCGAAGCTTCGCCCGACAATATCGCTGTGACCGGAGTTGAAATTGCCGCTGTCCCGCCAGATCGCGTAAAAGTTCCCATCGGAAGTCGCGGCAACGACGCCACTATCCTGCTGGAAACCGTTGTCGGTTGCGTTGTCAACAAACTGGTTCCGCCAGACGGTCGGGGTGGTGGTCACAGTGCGCCTCCTTGAGGGTGCCTAACGAATTGCTACAGACACTAGATTGCTTGTCTGCGCCGCGACGCGCATATGGTTTGTTCGGATCGGGGGGTCGGAGCGCTTAGGGCGCTAACGTTGTGCCGGAAGCTCAGGCGATCTTCTGCCGCCGTCGCCACCAGCCGAGAACGCCACCGCTCGCGAAGATCAGACCGGGAAGGCCAGCACCAGCGATGAGGCCGGGGACGGCGTCAGTATTCCCGCTGGGTAGCCGAAGAGTAGTCCGAAGATGACAATTGCGGCCCACGCAATGTATTTGGATTGCATGGCAGTCACGCCGCGCAACCGGCCGTCGCACCCGCCACCAGCATGGACTTAACGGAGTTCCATCGTCAATGTCACTTTCTTGGACCTCGTAAGCGTAGGCGTAAAAATGCGTCGCCTTGGCGTAACCGCAGAGTAAACGCATAACCTGCTGCGATCAGCGCGTTCGTTAAGGGTACAGGGCCTAATCACTCCCGCCGCCAGCTCGCTTTCGCCATGTCCGCTTTGCACCCATTGCGACCAATTTGCTGCACGCCAGCAAAACGACGCTTAGTGCCAATAGGCGACATCAGCTCGAACTAACTTGACGACGACTTGGCTTATGCCTGGAGCTGTGCCGGTGAAGCAGCGAACAGATCGATCCCTTCGGCCAGGCCCTTGAGTTCGCGCTTGCCGCGTTCAGCGAAACGCACGTCCGCGCCAGCTACCAAATCCTTTACCGTTCGAGTGACCAGGCATTCGCTCGGCTGCGCCTGTGCCGCCACCCGCGCGGCGATATGCACGGCGATGCCGTGCACGTCATTCGAACCGACCTCGACCTCACCGGTGTGAAGCCCGGCGCGGATTTCGACACCCAGCGAACGAAGCGCGCCGATCAGCGCAAGCGAGCAATGGATGGCGCGTCCAGGCCCGTCAAAAGTGGCCAGAAAGCCATCCCCCAGGGTTTTAACCTCGACGCCGCGGAAGCGAACCAGCTCGCGGCGAAAGACTGCGTTGTGCGAATCGAGCAGCTCGCGCCAGCGACGGTCGCCCATCGCCTCGGCACGTTGGGTCGAATCGACAATGTCTGTGAAGAGCACAGTCGCCAAAATGCGCTCGGCGCCGGCCGGGGCCTTGGCGCCGGTCAGAAACTCCGCAATCTCGTCGAGCACGTGATCCAGGTCGTCGCCGAGGTACGGCAGGTGGTTAGTGCCCGGCAATTCCAGCAACCGGGCGTTTGGGATGCTGTTCGCCAGATACCGGCCGCCTTCGATGTTCACCACGGGGTCATGGGTGCGGTGGATCACCAGCGTCGGGACGCGCACGTAGGGCAGAATTCCCGAGATATCGATCTCACTGTTGATGCGCATTAGGGCCGTGGCGGCGGCCGGGCTCGCGCCTGTACGCTCTCGTTTCGCAAACCACTCTCGGAAAACCGGATCGTTCGCCTTGGACGGGGCCCAGGCGACGATGTTCGAGCCGGTGCCCCACTTGGTCTCCACGTAATCAAAAAAATCATTCAGGCGCTCGGGCGTCGGGAACCATGAGTTGAAGCGGGCAAACGCGCCCCACAGTATCAACGCCTGACAGCGCTCGGGATAGTGCGCGGCGAATAACGTCGCGAGCGAGCCACCCTCCGACAGACCGAACACCGCCGCGCGCTTCGACTCGGCCGCATCCATCACCGCGCGCACGTCGTCCATGCGCTCATCCATGGTGGGTAGCCGCTCAAGACGGTCGGACAACCCGGTGCCACGCTTGTCGAACATGATGACGCGGGAAAAGCGACCGAGTTTACGCAACCACTGCGCAAATGAGGGCTCCTCCCAGTAGACCTCGATGTTCGAAACAAACCCCGGAAAGAATACGAGATCGATCGGACCCTCGCCGAATGCTTGGTAGGCAACGTGGACGTTGCCGCTCTTGGCGTATCGAGTGGTCGGTAACGCAGAAGGACCAATCATGTCTTATGTTATCGAGCCCGAGCGCATTCCAACATAGCCGAATCGGCTAAACGACTAGGCATGTCCGCTTCGCCCCCAAAGCGGACAAACGCCACCGAGTCGTGACTTGGCGGAGTTCCGCAGTGTCTTGGGGCTTCGGCTCGGTCGATGCAGGCTGTGGCGATGCCGGAACGGCACTGGCAAGCTCCGCAATCGCTGCCAACATCTTTCGCCGATGCCCGAGTGAGATGCCAAGCTCTTTGAGATCCTGATCGGTCAAATGACGGAGGACGGAGGTATCGATGTCGTTCTCCGTAAAGCGCCGGCTGTACTCGGACATGCCGAGCTTTTTGAGCCAGTCCTCAATCCGCTGCATCGCGGCCCGCCATCGCGGATTTATCGTGGCCTGACCGAGCTTCTGGACTATCCGACAACTCCCAGCATACTACGCCCCTGGACTAAACAGGCCAACCTGCTGTCCTTGCGGTCAATTGCAGACGGATGATGCGCCGTATGGCGCGGCCGCTTCATGTCCGAGTTGGGTCATTAGCGACCGATGAGGTCGAAGCTGCATGACCGCGTAGGTCCGCTTCGCCCCGAAAGCGACAAAGGGGAAACCCTCTTGCCAAGTCGGCTAAGTGCCGATTGTGTTGCAAAAGTCGCAAGTTGCAGGGCGACGAATTTTTCGCGAAAACCCGAACAGGAAGCAATCGCCGATTCTTATAGCCTCACTCGCATTACCGAGGTCGCCTAAGCAAATCATCGAACAAATTCAGTTAGCGGGCCGTGCCACGACAATCAAAATAGACCCTATCGTGATGGTCAGCGGCGCTGATCAGTTCGATGCCGCTTTTGCCAAAATGGCGCAAGAAAGTTCGGACGCTGTAGTTGTGCACGCAAGTCTACCTCCGAAGAATATCGCAGACCTGGCGCTCAAGTATCGTCTCCCCATCGCAACATCGTTACGGCAATTCGTTGAGGCGGGCGGGCTGGTGTCTTACGGTGCTTTGGAGTCTGACCTGTGGCGCCGCATTGGGATTTTTGTTCATAAAATACTGCAAGGTAGCAGGCCCGCTGACCTTCCGGTGGAGCAGCCAGTTAAATTCGAGCTGGCCGTCAACCTGGACACCGCGAAAGCTCTTGGCCTTGCTGTCCCGCAAACGTTCTTGTTGCGAGCCGACGAGGTGATCGAGTAAGCCCGGCTTCTTGCTTATACAGGTTCCTGCATCTGTCCGGTTCGGCGTCCCAAAGATAGATGGGATGCGTTGTAAATGGCGAGAAAACACGAACCGCCAGAGGTCGGTCAGGTGTGTCGAGTTGCCCCCGCCCATAAGTGGTAACGATTGGTTAACTGGCCCGAGTTATGGCCCTGACATACGGGGGGCATTTTCTTAGGAGCTAACTCCCATGACACCCCTCGAACCCATAGAAATCCTCTCCCCCGGTCAACAAGCCCATCTTGCTCGCACGCCTTACCGGCTGAGACTGCAACGATGCCTTGTTAGCCTGCTAATCGGTTTCTCGCTTGCCTTAGCTTTGTCCTTCGCAACGGTTGCAATCGTCGTGGCGGGATAAAAATTTTAGTGGCCTTGCGTAGCTCCGGAGGGATTCGAACCTCTCCGGAGTCCTTCGATGGTCATTCGGCGATGTCTACTCAATGTCCGCTTTGGATCACTGTTTTGAGACCAGCCCCCCTCATGCGACTAGTGAACCATTGGTTCTTTCTTCCCTAGTGTCAATCTCTCCTTATGGGCTGCTTATTATGCTTCCGGCTCGGCGTCCTTGAGCCGCCATAGGTTGCCACCAGGCCAAGTCCGGCCGACGACAATCGCCATCTTCCTGGCCGCGAGGCACACAGCTCGCGCTCGGTTCTTGCGCTGCCGGCGATCTTCACCCGGCCAGGGGTAGCAATTATCGAGAATTTCCATCGTCGTGGCCTCGCCAAGCGCCCACAGGGCGTAGCGGATGCCGCGCTGGCATCGGCCTGAAATGCGTCGCATGACTGAAGGACTGCCTTGATTGCACGTTATTTGAGGTCGTTCGCGCGTTGACAGCGCGCTTACCCAGGCAGGTAAGCCGCAGATTGAAGGGAGGCGGCGACTACTTGCGTACGCCAGAGATGAATTTTTCACTCGGCCTGAAATCAGCATCGGAATATATGAAACAATTTTGAAAACGCCTATCGTAGGTGAATATTTTGCAGGCCGGTGATTCTGCACACTTTTGCTCGCATTCAGGTATCGACGCAGCGCGCACTTCGGTGATGTAACCATTCCGGATCGAAGTCGCGATGGCTTCAGTATTGCTTGTTATCGTGAATAGCCCCGTAGCGCTTGGGGGCAGCCGCACCTCTTCTTTGGGCCGTTGTTTTTCAGCTTCCGGTCTGAATGTGCCAGAGTCGTATTTTTCATTTGTTGAAAAAAATCTCAAAGTGGACGAATGTGTGTAACATACCCGAGTGGCCTTGTTGTAAGTGAACATTTTGCAGATATGGTCCCGCGCACAGACTGCTGCGCACGCATCTGTCGAGTCGACCAGAACTGAAGAGGCAGCTGTTCCCCCACCGACTTCAGTATTGGTTCTCATTGCAAACAGCCCAGTGAACGATGGCACGGCAGATCTGGCTGCCGCCTCAGCCTCTGCGTTTCGCTTGCGCTCCTCCTCCGCTTTGAGAGCAGCGAGCCGCTGTTGCTCCGCTTCTGCAACGGAGCGATTTCGCGCCTCCACCTCAGATGGTCCTTTCTGCTCTGGAATTTGAGGGGTCGCGGCGCTGGGCGGCAGCCCTACTGGAACTACAGGTGTAAAGAAGAAATACCCTTCGCCATGTTGGAGGCTCTGGATTTGCGGGGTAAGACTTTTTGACCAGTTCACTAGCTCCCTTTCCCTGGCCACCCGCTCCTGAATGAAATCCAATAACACAGGAAGACTTACGATGCCCGAGGGGCTGCGGGCTTGGCCTTTTGCCCCTAAAATGAAGGAGTCCGTGAACAGGCTTCCTCCCCATTTGTCGCCGGAAATGACGATCTCATCCTTTGTCCCCGCTGTAATAAGATGACGCGCCGGCAACGACAGTTGCTCCAAACGTGCGTTAAGTGGCGCCTTCGTTTGAAAGCCAGCTAAGCCGCTGAGGCAGGCATCCAATACAAACAGCGCTTGCCGCGCATCAAGATACCTATCCCATCGTTCCAAATCCTGCATGCTAACCATGCCAGAAAACTCTTTTGACTTCGAATCTGCCACCGGAAGAAAGCCGAACGGGCGCCCGTCTCCACTGAACCTCTGGTCCCCGTGACCGGACCAGTAGAACAAGAACCTGTCGCGTGCCGTGACAACGGCCGGAATTACATCGGTCATCAACTTGTCAATCTTTACTTTGGTGGCGTCCTCATCGGTCAGCAGGTAGACGGTATCGAATCCTGCATCGTTGAGCAGGAAATCAACCATCTTGTCGGCGTCACGCTTCGCGGTGGGGAGCGCGGGATATCCACCCGCCCGTGTGCCGATGTAGTTGCTGATTCCGATAACGACGGCGATGCTCTTTCCGGATGTAAAGATACCCCCAGCGGTTCTCCCCCAAGTTCGATCAGGTCGTGGGTTGGGAAACACTCCTTCGCGTCCAGCTGCGCACGTGGCTGTTGCCGCCACGAAGGATGCAATAAAGAGAGATCGCCACGCAGTCGGCTTCATCATGTGTCGGCGCCGCTCCCCTTCTTTACAGTGCCCTTGAGGAGACCGACGATTGCAGTCAGCAGGGACACAATCGCGGTCGTCAAGGACAAGTATTGGACAGCCAAGGATGCATCAGAACCTTTTGTTTCAATCCCAGAAGTTGTGGCGTTCCAACTCGACGCCACGTAAACGAGGAGTGCGAATAACCCCATAACCAGGACTATCGCTATATTTTTTCTAGACATTTCAGTCGCAAAAAAAGCGCTCCCAGCCAGCGTATAGGCTACCAACAAATCCGCAAACGGCAAGTAGAACGTGTGGTCCCGTGTCCGCTGTAAACGATAAGAGCCAGTGGCCCCGCTGGGGTGGTCCAAGTGGAATGTTAGTTTAAGGTTGACCGTTGCGGGTTGACTGCTGAAATCTCGAAAGTGTCTGGACCGGTGCCGGGCTGCCCGGCCTGACCTTTGCGGGCGTGGTCTTCTCGGTTCGTGGCGACGGCGGCGGAAGACCGCTTGAGCAAAGCCAGAGCTGCCGGACAATCACCTTGGTGACACGCGGTGACGCTAAAATAGATTATCGACATCACGCGCGCGCGTGTGAGAGATATAACCGGTTTACCCGTCATCTCCCGTCACCAGGCGTCTCCCGCTATGACTATTCCCACGTGCTGCCGAAGCTCGGCATAGCGCTCATACGTCGAATGACCTAATGGTCTGATGGTGAAATGGTTGGCTAGTCAGGCCGCCGGGGGGACGCCATCTCGGGTCAACCCCGCGGTGCTAGGCACCTATAGATGAGGAATGCGCATTTTGTGGTCCGCCCAATTCCTAAGATTAGCGACCGTGAAGCCTTCGAGGAAAGGATTTGCCTTGATGATTTTTTCTCGCTTCGTTCGACCGGTTGCGTCGGCGGTCGCCATAACAAGGGCAGCGTCGGCGTCCTCCATTGCCGATAGGATCGCCACTGCTCCTGCGCCACCAGCAAAGTGAGCCAAGTATAGCGTTCCGGGCGTGACAGGCAGACCTCGTTTGCTCAGCACCTCGGCGTTTCGCTCGGTAAGTCGCGCCGTGATCTCACGCGCGATTTTGGCATCCCGTCGCAATTCTAGGATTTCCGCCTGGCTGCGCCCCTTGGCCAAATCGGGTCGGTGCGCGCTTATCATATCGAGCCAAGTTTCGTCGAGGAATTGGCCAAGTCCCGTCGCGCTAGATCGCTTGTTCTTCGCGTTTGGATCGCCGTTGGATTCAACGCCGATAATTTGCTCGACCACGGCTTGAATAGCCTTTGCAGTGGTCCACGCTTCGTGTTGAGGGTGAAGTTGCCAATAAGAGGGGGTGGTGACAAGACAGCCCAAACCAGCTGCAGCCAAGGACACGGCTGCGACGATCAGAGACCAGGGTCTCCAATTGCGCTGCACCTCAAGTGGGAACTTGTCGTCATTAGGACCCGCAGCGTTGGGTTTGGTGTGGACGCCACCAGCCAACCAACTCGAGATATACGCGCCTGCCCAGTTTAAGAGAGTATTCGCCAAGTGCGCCGCATACTGAGAGCAGCGTGCCATGATCGTGTCACATAGCTTGACGCCGAACACCAGCAGATGCCCCAAGACATAACCACCTGCGTAGAAGCCGACCGCAGGCATCAAACCAAAGGAAAATAAATTTCCGAGTCGTTGCTCAAGTGATCCAGAGACAAACGCGGCGATCGCAGCTCCGAAGAATAAGCATATAACGGCGAGATAATTACCAGCCCTCATGACAGCTGGTCCTGGCTGAGGACTTCTCCGCGCCTTTGAATCCCGGGCTCGATTAACGCCTTCGTGTATGCGTGCTTGGCCCATTGTTGCGCTCTCAGCTTAGACGACAACTAAGAGCGGCGCAGCCTGATCGAAATTCGGTTGCAAATTGATTTAAAGCTGCAACAGATCAACCCGTTCGGCCGTTAATCTTAATATCGGGTTAGGCTGCCGATTTCGATTTCGTTAAGCGCGCAGTAAAAGCCGCATTCTAGGTTCGGCGCTAAGTCGCTTGCGGGCAAGCGACGGACTGTTCCATTGATCGACGGTCGGGGAGAGCAGTGACAGAGATTTCGGTCGCAGTGCAATTTTGGCGGCGCGTTGACGCTATGATGGCGCAAGGCCGAGGGCTCTTGCGTAGGTTTCATCAGCTGCTTGAAGGCACGAACTTCCGCAGTCGAATGGACGCTATCGCTATAATGCCACACGGCGAACCTGTCATGCGCACAATCCGTCAGCTGCTAGGCAATTTGAGCCGCCACAAGACGCTAACCTTTGTTGTTGCGGGATTAGTTGGAATTGCTCTCATCCTCCTCTTACTTGAGATAAGTGTTAGGAGTGAGCTTTCCAAAGAGGCCAGCGATGCAGCTATAGACGCCCTTCCTGCTCCGTCGGAGAGCCCCCAGAAGATGGAATTTGGAGACGCCTTCTCCATTCAACACACCGGCTCGATTTCGTTGCAATCTGCGGGCTTGTTAGGTGTACCATTGGCGACACCATCCTCGGACGATTCCCAAACGTTCGGACAAGCCTTTCGGGAGCCGGTGCCTCTCCCGCGACCTCGTAAACGCCGTTGACGGAGACCTACACGTTCAGATCGGCGCAGGTGATGCACCCAACGGTCGGCCGGACGCGGTAAGGGGCCTTCATGGTCGAACGGCCAAGCTTGCGCAGTCCACCCATCCGCCGCACGCCGAACATCGATAAAAATGCTCTAGAGCAAGAACCAGGCGGGGGCGACGGCGGGGGCTGATCGAAAATGAGCGATAAACCTCTTGCGCGCGAGCAAACTTCGATGAAGGTGAAGTATCTGGAAATAACGTAATTGCGCCAAGAGGACGTATTTTACGAGGCTCCGATAAGCCCATCCGCACGCAAGAGATCGATGATGCTCGGATCGCTGCCGAGGCGTGCTTGGCTCCTGCCACTTGGCCGCCGCAGATTAGAACGACTTCCGCCCCATTCCTTCAGTGGTATCGGCTGAAGCGGGATCGGGGGGCGATCATGCTACGCATCATCTATTGTCTGCTGCTGCTAGCCGTCGTGATGTGCTCGATGGCTAGCGTAATCTGGCTTCTCAGTTTCATCGGCTTCGAATTGTTACTCTTTGCCGGTGTATGCTTCATAGCCTTCACCTCAACCGTGGTTCTGGCTGAAGAACTTGTCGAGTGGCGTCGCCGCAGAGGAGTATCGGCGGCTCCATAGGCAGTTGTTGCCGCCTGCTTCCTGAGAACATCGTACACGGAAAACGGGGGGCAATCGACGGTGCATCTGGCCTCGCGAGATCGAACGGCGTCTGTGCTGGGTTGGCGCGATCTCGCTACTGCGTAACATTCGGGCAGATGCCGATCGGTTCAATCGAACCAAGACATTCGCGATCTTGGGCCTCACGCTCGGTTTCTTACTCTGGCAGGTCGGGTTCATGTCGATAGGAGGAGAGTGGTTCGGAATGTGGCAATCACAACAATGGAACGGCGTTCCCAGCGCATTTCGATTTGTGATGCCATCTCTGCTGTTCTTATCTTGGTCGCCATGCCAGATCACGACGCCGAGCCACGAAGAAGACCCTAACGGGAAGAACGATGGGTAGAAATCGACTGCTTGCTTGTGAACGTGACTCGCACGAAGCCGCAAGTTTGGTTGGGCTCTGGCTTTAACAAGCTGAGAACCTCCTCAGCAGTCAGCTCACAAATTTGCGGCCTAGCGGGATGCCGCCGGGTAATACGATCAAAGTGCGCTCTGGGGTTATTCCGCGGTGCACCGTCAATGACCGCTCGGGGTCAAACTCGGTCATTCGCCGTATGTCGCCTCAATGTCCGGTTTGCCCAAAGCGGACGTCGATGCGCGACCTTGCAATGTCGCACAAGTGCCTATTAGCCGACGCTACCGTCGGCGGCGCGACGCAGCACGATGCCTGGTGTGGTACCGGTGTGGGTCGCATTTTCGATGACGACGATGCCGTTGACGATGACGGTGGTACGCGGGCCGCTAGGATAGCAGTGCGGGTTCGCGTAAGTCGCCTCGTCACGGAAGTCGTCAGGGTCAAAAATCGTGACGTCGGCCGAAAAACACTATGCGCACTTAGCCCCGAGCTACGTCGCCGATATGATCCGGGCGCATTTCCCGACGCTCGGAATTACGGACGCCGGCACTGTGAGACCTATGCACCGCAAGCGAGCCAACCGAATGCCTTAGCAGCAAGTCTTCCGCGCATCTTCGAATGCGTGCTCTCGATTGGGACCTGGTCCGCGCAGAGCATTAGGGCCAGCGGCCATCCGCGCCGCATCAACAGGCCGGACACATGACCGCACCCGACCAATGCTGCATCGACGTAAAAAGGCTCTTGTCAATCAGGCGCCGGAGAGAAAAATGAGGCGCAACACCTTTGATGCGATGTGGTTCGCCGCGGCGCTTGTGCTGGCAATCTCCGCCACGACCTCGGCAAAAGCCGCTGAGCAGCGTTATCAACCAAATGAAGTAATTATATTTCCACCCCCTGAATTCGACAGGCCATTTGACGGGAGGTTGGAAGAATTCATCGTAAAAGATCACGAAGAACTGGCAAATTTCTGTGGACAACAGCTTGCGTTTGGCTGCGCTTTCCCAGCGTTCGACCGCCGCTCTTGCCTCATTTATCTTTTGCCCGACGATTTTCAGCGCAGATATGGAATAACTATCGAAATTGCGCGCCGCCACGAGATCGCGCATTGCAATGGTTGGCATCATCCGCATCATCCCCCCCTCCCGGGGATTGATCCATGGAGCTTGGAGGTGAGCAAGCCATCTAGAGCAAAGAAATAATGTTCTGAGAATATCGGCGGCTCGTTGCCGAGAGCCTTAATCCAAGTTGAATTAAAGCGACAGCGCGGGAGCATCTACGAGGCGAGTTGATGCGCTGCGCCGTGACGGGATGATCTTGCCGAGGAAAGCACGGTCACGACGATCTTCGGAGCGGTTGCGCTGACTAAGCTTCCGCACTAGCGTCGCCTCCCGAAAATCTGGAGTAAGCCAAGATGAAAAAGTTCATCGTGGCGGCGGTTGTTTTCATCGCAGCGGCAGCGTCGGTCGCTAATGCTCGCGACGACGAGCCTAGCTGGGAAGCAGTAGAACAATACGCTCGAAACTATATGCAGCAGCTCAAGAAGGAGGGGATGTCTGAACGAGAGACCGCCAATCAGTTGGCCTCCTCGATCTGGTGGTCTGAGAAATTGCAGCTGCTTTGCCCATCTTACTTCTATGTGAACGCGCGCAGGGCTCGCTACGATTATCTTCTACGTCAAGGAACCTGGAACACGATGTACGGAGTAGGTAAGACCGCCACGTCCATCCTGAATGAGGCCGCCAACCGACGAAACGAAGAATTCAACAATGTAGTCGGAGCCGCAAAGGGGGCATGGTGTGAGAGCGTCAAGGCGTTCGGAATAAAGCATTTCGGTTGGGCTCCTTTGTTTGAAGCCGGTGATTAAAGGGGATGCAGGGTTCATCGCAGGCAGCGCTGACTAAGCCAAAATTGTAAACTGCGATTCGGCGCGGGGCCGGATTCGCGGTCCGTCGCCGGCCACATCACCACCGCCGTCCGGCTCACCCCGCGCCGATCCTAGCATCGGCGGTGGGTGGGCGGTGGATCATGGCGGTGTCCCAACTAGTCGAAGGCGGGTATTGCAATAGCATTAGCAACAGACAGCCGTTTGTTATCGGCATCGATTTTAGACCGCCCGTGCCTGCAGGATGGTTTCTCCCGCGCATCAGACCGAGTGCGGACGTTCTGCAGGAGCTTATGGAATGCCTCGAGCGGGCAGGCGCAGTCACCAAGATCGATGCGGAGAGTTCGGAAATCCGCTGCCTCACGTGTGCGGTGTCGTCAGCAACGTCTGCTCTGACGTGCCGGCATTGAGAACGCCAGCATTCAATCCATCCGCCGCGCCGCTGCCGCCTTCAAAGCCCGCCATCGCTTGCACGAGTTGAGCGGCTTGACCTGAGTTACCCATTGAAGCGGTCGGGGGACTGAAACTGCCAAGCTGCCACTCCAAGCCCACCGAGCCCAATGGGGCGGCTCCAGTGATTTGATTGAATCATGGCCCAGCTAAACGGCAGCGGGTATCCTAAATCTATCGGCCGATGCACGCCCTAGGCAACCCTCGAAGCGAAGTGAGGCAATTGAGCGATGGTGATCACACCGAGCCAGATTGATCTGTGGCGACAAGCGCCATCGGAGTACCAGAATCTAGAGTTCAAGGAGGCGAAAAATCAGTTCGATCGCGAAAAGCTGTCAGCTTATTGCGTAGCCATTGCAAACGAGGGTGGTGGTCATCTGGTGCTTGGGGTCGCCGACAGTCCGCCTCGGCCCGTAGTCGGCACTGCAGCCTTTGGAGATGTTGTGGAGGCTGCTGATCGGCTGTTTCAGAAGATCGGTTTTCGTGTGGAT
>Ga0207700_10000128_pt1 | contig 44958 bp, 70 predicted proteins | sample LARL82metaG_FD_184348 | JGI IMG/M metagenome (GOLD analysis project Ga0207700, IMG submission 184348) | Corn, switchgrass and miscanthus rhizosphere microbial communities from Kellogg Biological Station, Michigan, USA - LAR L8-2 metaG... | ecosystem: Host-associated > Plants > Roots >...
AGACTCACAACGACCTACACATAGACGATCTTGTTACAGGGGTGGAGGAGTACCTTGCCTCACTATGACAAGTGTTCGCGCCGGAGTGAGCAGGGAGGTGATGCTAAGTGTTGAGCCCAGATGATATTGCGCATAAGGTTGAGTCTCTTCGAAGGATTAACCACGATCGGGATAACCGAATGCGGAATGTACAGCAAGTGAGGAATGGAGACGTTAGGACCATTCTTCCGGGGTTCTTCCCGTAGCCGGACTATTGGCCTCAGCCTATCATCGCCAACCACATTGATGTGGTGGCCCGGGACCTTGCTGAGCAGATCGGCAAGATGCCGACGCTTACCTGTACCGCTGCTGTGAACGTCTCGAACCTCCAGAAGAAGTTCAGTGTCAAGCGCACGAAGATTGCTCACCGCTACGCGGATGTCTCCAACCTTCGTATCAAGCTGGTGGAGGCCGCTGACTGGCTCGTCACCTATGGGTTCGTTCCGATCATCGTAGAGCCGGACTTCAAGCACGAGACTCCGAGGCTTCGCCCGGAGAACCCCATGAACGCGTATCCCGAGTTCGACATTATGGGGCACTGCGTTTCGTACGCCAAAGTTCACCAGGAGCCAGCTCAAGTGCTGGCAGCCCGGTATCCACAGTTCATGAACCAGATCTTCGGGTCTACCGACCCGAGGGACCACATCCGCAATGCGGAGCAGATCCTCTCTCTAGTGCGGTATGTAGACGCCGATCAAATGCTCGTCTACATCCCCGAGCGGTCTAACCTCGTTATCCACCAGGCCACCAACCCTCTGGGTAAGTGTCCGGTGGTAGTCGCCCACAGGGCGACGTACGATGAGCAGACTCGTGGTGCCATGGACGATGTTCTGTGGATTCAGCTCGCCAAGGCTCGTATGGCCCTGTTCAACATGGAGGCCGTCGAGAAGGCTATCCAGGCCCCTCTAGCGATCCCGAAGGACGTGCGCAAGCTTTCCTTCGGCCCTGACGCTGTTATCCAGACAGACACGCCCCAGGGCGTGCGCAGGGTCGGTATGGAGTACCCGCCTCAGGTTGAGGCGATGATGCAGAACTATGAGAACGACCTGATGCTTGGCTCCCGGTACCCGGGAACGCGGGCGGGTGCTTCTCCTGGTTCTATCGTCACCGGCCAGGGAGTAGATGCCCTTGAGGGCGGATTCGACTCTCAGACGATGACGTACCAGACTCTTCTTGGTTTCGCCCTGAAGAAGGCTATCTGTCTGTGCTTCCGCATGGACGAGCTTCTGTGGAAGAACACCAAGAAGGAACTGCGGGTCATGGTGAATGGCTCGCTGTACGAGGAGACGTATGTCCCCTCAAAGGATATCGCCGGGATCCACGAGGTGGAGGTCACCTACGGCTTTGCCGCAGGAATGGACCCAAACCGCGCTCTCGTATTCCTGCTCCAGATGATGTCCGCGAATCTCGTGGATCGCGACTTCGTTCTCCAGCAAATGCCTTTCGACCTAGATACTCTCCAAACGCTACAGCGGGTAGACGTCGAAAAACTGGAGGACGCTCTGAAACAGGGCATCTTCTCCATGCTCACCTCTATGGGTGTCATGGTGGAACAGGGACAGGATCCGACCCAGCTGCTTCAGGGCGTGGCTAAGATAATTGATGCCCGACAGAAGGGGAAGTCCCTGACGGACGCGGTACTTTCCTCGTTCCAGCAACAGCAGGCCGCACAACAGGCTCAGCAAGCCCAACAGCAGTCCCAGGGCGTTCCGCCCGGTGGGCCCAGTCAGCCGCCTCAGGGCGGCCCCCCTGGACCGCCTGGTGCCCCTCAGGGACAGCCGGGAGGCGCAGGTGGCCAGGATCTGATGCAGATGCTCGCCGGTCTTACCGGTGGGGGCCAACCTAACATGCAGGCCAACGTCAGATCTCAGCAACCGATAGGACCATGATGGCTCAGTGTGTGAAGTGCGGGCACGACCCGGACCGAAACAAGTGTCCGTACTGTGGTGCGGACAACCGAACCCTCGGCAACTTCGATGGTAAGATCCTTACCGTTTGCTGCCAGAAGGACCCGAACAAGCAGCCGAAGACTACTAAATGAAAGCCTGTACCAAGTGTGGAGTTGTTTCTGATAACTTCAAACCGAAGTACAATAAAACTGGGCCACCTCGTCCAAGGGCTCAGTGCCGAGTCTGTGACGCGGCCTACGAGAAGTCGCGCCGTGATCCTCGATCTACTCGTGATATTGGGCTGAAACATAAGTTCAATATCACTCTTGCGGATGAGGAGAGGCTGCTACGTGAACAAGATGGCTGTGCTATCTGTCATACGTGGGAGCCCGGTACCGGCCCTGGTGGTGGGTGGACTATCGACCATGATCACTCTTGTTGCCCACAGAAAGGTCGGTCGTGCGGTAAGTGCGTGAGGGGTGTTTTGTGCCAACCATGCAATCGCGGTCTTGGTCAGTTCCGAGACAACATCGATCGCCTTAAGTCTGCGGTCAACTATCTAGAGAGGTTTGAAAATGAGTAGCTTCATTCAGCAGGTCGATTTTTCTCAGGCGAATCCGCCTGAGCAGCCGAACACAGGCAGTATGGGTCCTCGATTCGTGCAGCAGCCGATGGGCTCCGAGGCTCCCGTCACCGGGTTCGTTGAGGCGCCGGATGAGGTTCCGGATCTCCGTATCCGTGGCTATCGTACTCCGCCGATCGGCGGCAGTGCCGCCCCGGGCGTTCCGAACTCGGAGGGCAACAGCACCGAGAAGTCTCAGGCTTCCGGCCCTACTTACTGACAAGGAGATAGTGATGGACGACGAACTTGAGAATGATGTGGTTATGTTGACCATCACTCCCCGGCAGTTCAGGAAGTGGGATTTCGCAGCGGTGGGTCTTCAGATGATGGCCCGAGTCACGGGAGCTGTTTCCGACGCTTTCGTAGATGTTGCGGGCATCCTTCTACGACAGAGCGAGTACGAGCAGTCGCGGCACAACTTCCATGAAGATGCTGCGTATGAAATGGAGCAGCTGATCTCGGAAGTTGAGGGCCTGGACTAATGGCTCTGCCTACCGAAGCACAAGGACCAGTGGGGGCAAGTTCGAGCGGTCGTGGTGGTTACCAGGCCCCGAACAACCCAGCTCCGGTCTCTGGTCCAGGCGCCATGAGCGCCCGTACTGATGGTGGCCCTCAGGCCATCCAACAGCTCGCCAACGCTAAGTATGGCGAACAGTCTGCCTTCCGGCAGATTCAGCAAGGCGCTCCCATGGCTGGAGGAATCTCCCCTTCTGGTGGGCCTCCGCCGAGCGCCTTTCGCCAGGCCTCACAGGCTGGCGGTGGGAATGCTGTCGTGCCTCTATCCGAGCCCACACAGCGCCCTGGAGAACCTGTTACCGCAGGAGCGGCATCCGGAGCCGGTCCGGGCACTGAAGCCCTGAACCTGTCTCCGTCTGTTAATCAGCAGGATTTTGCAGCTCTGCGCCCTGCCCTGCCGATGCTCCAATTCCTGGCCAATCTCCCGGGGGCGCACCCAGGTAGCCAGCAGTTCGTACGGTATCTCCAGTCGGGTGGGTTGCCCGCTGGCCAAAGCCAGGGGCAGCTCCCCGCGAATGTTCCCAACCCGACAATCTTTGGAGGACAGGGTGGGGCTGGCCAATGATATTGGGAAGGCCCTTACTGCCTTCTCCGGGGCCATTGTGGCACAGTCTAACTCGCAGGAAGTTCCGAAGGGTTCAACTCCTGTGTCAGACGCCAACTTGGTGAACGAAGGTATACTGGGTCTTGCCTATGATGTGGGCACGGCGCCCGTATCATATGCTAAGGGAAAAACAGGGGTACCTCCGGTACAGGCTCTGAACTCCCTACCCAACGAATAGGATGGTAGGTACATGGGTCTCGGCACCTTCCTTAGTGGAGCCATCCACGACGTCGCACATTACGGGGGCGATGTCGGTAGCTTCCTCAACCGTGACGTGGGTCGCCCCGTTATCGGGGCTGCGGAGAAGGTTCCTGGTCTCGGTACGGCGGTGCACGACACGGGGCGCGCGCTGACCAATCTAGCGCAGTGGGATAGGGACGCCTACACATGGGCAGTTTCTCGACCGACATCTACCCTTGGTCTTGTTGGTATCAACATGAACAGCTGGGGTGACATGTTCAAGGGGAGCACCTGGTCTAAGTCCTGGGATGAGTCTTCTTACGTGTCCCCCGGCCAGTCGCTCATGGGTAACGTGGATGCGGTCTTCAATTTTGACGGGGACACCCGAAACGCGCGTCAGGAAGATCAGTACCTGCAAGGTGTTTTCTCGGATCCCAATTCTGTCGATACGTACTTCCACCACGGGTCGATGTTGGATAAGCTTGGTTCTGGTTCTTACGATGCGGGACTGGGTTGGTACTCTGACCCATCTGTCCTCGTAGGCCACGGACTGAGTGGTATTCGTGCGGCTGCCCACAGCACCGCTGGTATCCAGACCGCCTCTGATGCTGCTAAGGCACTGTCTCGTAGCGCCACCCAGAAGATGCTTGACGCTACGGATAAGATGACGGCTTACCAGTCTAAGCGACTGCCGTTTATCTCCAAGTCTGCTAACCCAGATCTTCTGGCCAGCATCTTCAACCAGACGGTTGACCGTGGTCTCCGCGAAGCTGCTTATCGGTACATGACTTCTGACGGGCAAGATGCGATATCCCGTCAGGCGCTCCAGGATGCAGTTGAAGAGGCCAACCAGGCGGCTAAGACTCCGCTTGATTATGCGACAGCAGAAGACGCTCTGCGCACCCGGGCTAAGACCGGGTGGGGTTCTCTGTCAGATCAAGCCGGTGGCATCATGGAATCCATTGCCAACGCCCAGCAGAAGATCAATCCTCTGATCAAGCTTTCTCATGTAGAAGGGATGGCTGGAGGTCCCCAGGGTTGGAATACTCTTTCTGACGCGCTTCATGGCGCGGCAGATGATCTCCAGAAGAAGATTAATCTTCCAGGCACCCAGAACCGCTTGGCCCAGGACATCCTCAATATGAAGGGCCACATCACGTGGCAGCCTGGGCGATTTGATGTTCCGATCGCAAACATAAAGTCAGCCTTCCAGGGTGCGGATAAGTTTGGTGATATTAGTAAGATTGCTCCTCACATTCCGGGAGCCGACACTCTCCCGGGTCAGTGGGTCACCCAGGTTCTGTACAAGGGCCTGTACCAGACCCCCTTGAAGGTTCTCCGGGCTTTCGGGGATGCTTGGCCCGATGGGTGGATTGACTACACCAGTCCTCGTGCTGGTAACACCCTGGAGACCTTCCTGGCCCGAGCCAGGGGTATGGACTCTGCTACCCGACAGAGCTTCATCAACCAGTTCTATGAGGCTGGTAGTGATGTGGGTAAGCGACAGCAGGTCGTAGCTTCTGCTGAACACGCAGCAGGCAAGCTAACTCTGATGGCACGAGGCGCATCAGAAGAGGACGCCGACGCCATCCTTGATGGTACGTACCAGATGCGTAAGAACCGGATGGACTTCACCTCCCAGAGGGCCAGTAGGCCGATGTCTCAGGCCTTCTCTGCTGCAAAGACTGCGGCAGGAACTCCGGCGGATGTCTTGGTGCACTCACTGGACGATGAGGATGGTGTCCCGATTCATGTCCCCATTCTGGAGACGATGAAGAGGCAGGGCACTCCTCTGCTGGATCTCGACAAGCTCGACTCCTGGGCGAGCCGTAACATGGGCAAGTTCCAAACTCTGAAGAGTGCCTTCGGCACCTCCGCAGATGTGGTCTCCAATTCGGCTGATCTGTTCAACAGCATCTGGAAGAACGGTGTTCTTCTCCGGTTCGGCTTCACCCCTCGGGTGATGACGGACATGGGTCTCCGCGCCGTGTCCACTCTCGGTGCCGCCCGTGTCCTCGGGCTGGCACAGGAAGCGCAGAGTGTGGTTCTCCACAACCTCGGTGTGTCCGGCTCAGACCTTATCAACCGACTGTTGAAGAATCGCCTGTTTGCACCTGACACGATCAAGTCTCTCAACGACCGAGCTGGTTTGGTCACGTCTGCACGCGATGCGGCTAAGTCAGATTACACAAACGCTCTCATGCAGCGAAAGATGGATGAGCAAGCTACTGCTGCTGGACTGCCTAGTCTGGCAGGTACTCCTAGCCAGGAGTATGTAGACGGTCTCAAGTCTCGTCTGGACTCTCTGGAGCAGAGCCTGGAGTTGGCTCAGTACGAAGCCAGTAAGTACCAGAAGACCCGGTTCGGTGACGGTGCCCGCCAGTACAAGGGTGTGACCCTCACAGACATCTACGGTGCAGAAAACCGTGAATGGCTCTCCCAGCAGATGTCCTCTTCCCGAATGATCGGGAAGACCTTCCAACGTAACGCGGACATGGAATCCGGTCTTTCCGGGTCTGGTGCGTGGGATACTCTTCGTGCCGACAGTCAGAACGAGCTGGAGGCCGCTAGTCACCCGAAGGCGTGGAGACACGCCATCAACAACCAAATCCTTGGTGACACGCTTGGTGCCCAAATCGTTCGCAAGAACTGGAACGAAGACGACATCTACAAGTGGTTGAAAACTCCGCAGGGTAAGGCCTATCTGGAGAACATCCCTGGCAACTTCAAGGGAGACCTTCAAGACTACGCCCACCGTGTGGCGTCGCACATCCACTACACGGTGCCTTCTGAGATTCGCCAGGAGATTAGCAACAAGAATCTCCGTGGTGTCAGCCAGAAAGACCTGGACCGCTTGGCTCCATCCATCAGTGACCGGCCAGATGTCAACGGACAGCTGTTGAACCTAAGCATGGGTAAGACAGATGGTATTACGGGTGCCCTTCAGCACTGGCAGCACGCGATGCACAAGTATTTGGGTACTATGCCCCTGGACACCTTTGTGTACCACCCCACTGCCGCTGCGTACTACCGGGCCCACCTCCGTGAGTCTATCGACAAATACATCTCTTTCAACGGTCTTGAAGACGCCAAGACTCTTCAATGGACTCCTGGACTTCAGGCTCGTATCGAGAAGGAAGCTTTTACTCAGGCCAAGAATGATGTGTGGTCTATCATGTATGATACCACACAGACTTCTACTGCTGCTCACCAGTTGAGGTTCATCTTCCCGTTCCTCAACGCGCAGCAGGAGATCCTGCGTCACTGGTTCAACATTGCGCTCGACCACCCGTACATCGTGGGACGGGAACAGCAGATCTGGAACAGCCCCGCTAAGGCGGGACTGGTGTACGACAGCACGACGGGAGAGCAGGCTACCCCCGACACTCCGCTGGATAACCAGGTCATCCGGTTCCAGATTCCTCATGGGATCTCCAGTCTTCCTGGACTGGGTGCCTTGAACGACATGGGGCAGATGCAGATCTCTAAGGGGTCTATCAACCCGATTCTCCAGGGGCAGAACTTCTACATCCCTGGTGCGGGTCCGATAGTCCAGGTTGGTGTGCAGGCCCTTGCCAAGTTCAATCCGGGCGTTATGGACAACAGCAACCTGAAGCTCATCATGCCGTATGGACCCGGCGACAACCTGATAGGGGCCATTCTCCCCTCTTGGGCGAATCGACTGGAGTCTGGTTTCAATGTGAACAGCTCACAGTATGCGTCTACCTTCGCCAAGGTGTACCAGGCGGAGACGGTACGATACAACGAAGGCCTCAGAACATCTCCTCCTACTATGCAGGAGATGACGGATCGAACGAGGCAGCTCCTGCTCATGCAGGCGCTAGGGTCGGCTGTACTGCCGTTCTCAGCCGTGTTCAACCCCGGCACCCAGACAGGTGCTCAGAGGCCGCGAGCGTCCGTGACAAGCGGTCTGGAAACGGCTTCCGCGCCGGACTTGTCTAAGGTGCCGATTCAGGGCCTCATCGACCAGTACAAGAAGTTGGAGTCTGTGGACCCTGCTCATGCGGCCACGAACTTCTACAACAAGTATGGTCAGGCGCTGTTCGCACTTACCATGTCCACCACGAAGTCCAACGCCAGTGTTCCCGCCACTGCCGCCGGTTTGGCGGCAATCGAGAACCCCGACATTCGGGCTATGATCCAGGCTGACCCCAGCGTAGCTTACGCTATTGTAGGTCCTCAGGCTACACAAGGTTCGTTCGACATGGCCGCGTACAACGCGGAGATGAATTCTCAGATCGGTGGAGGCCACTCTGAGAATTTCCGCCAGCGTCTTGATCCGGCGGACATGGTGAAGGAGCAGCAGGCTCAGCAGGGATGGCAGCAGTATGACCAGCTGACTTCTGTGCTGAACGCTAAACTGGCTGAACGAGGTCTCACTTCCTTGAACCAAGGAGGTGCTGAAGACCTTCGGACCATAAAGGCTCGGTTCCTGTACAACATGAATGACCCGAACAACCCGGATTACAATCCGGATTGGTACGAGCAGTATACAGGGGCTAGCACTGACTGGAATGCACGTATCCAGTCTCTGACCGCACTGGTGTCGGATGTGAATATCGTGAATAACCCGGCGCGTACGGACCTTAAGGTCTTAGGCCAGTATCTTGAAGGTCGGCAGGAGATCAACCAGTACCTGAGTTCCCGTCCGAATAAAGAAGGTCTTCCTTCCACTTTGGCCGACAGCTCAAACTCGGATCTCGCTTCCCAATGGGATGCCTTCGTGTCTCAGCTGGTAATGAGCAACACCAACTTTGCATTGATCTATCAGCATCTACTGGGAGGAGATCCGGTGAACTCGAACCTTAAGAGTAACCAGTCCTTCCAGCAGTCTCTTAGCGGAATTGTGGGGCAGTAATGGCTACCGATCCCACTCCGACCTCATCGGCGACGTCTAACGCCGATCTTCTCGCCGCAGCACAGGGGAGTAACGGCTCGCTCGTTACCGGGCCGTCTCTCCCTGTGAACGATATCTCTCAGCTCTCCGGGGCTATGAGTATGTACCTCAGTGGTGGGGGAGAACCTGCTAACCCTCGGTACAACCCGAGGGGGCCGAACGCAGATGTTGGCAATGGCAACCCCTACCAGACAACTACGGTAGCGGACTGGCTGAACAAGTTCTACACCCAGATTGCCAGTAACTCCTCATCTCTCCAGCAGTTCTCCACGGAAGCCCAGCTTGCTGGGCTGGTTGGTGCGAATGCTAATATTGCACAGTTGTACTCCGCCTGGCAGAAGCTTATCGTGCAGGCGTACAACTACAATATCAACAAGCAGGACTTGACTCCGTGGGATGTGCTGGCGAACTCCATTCCTGGAGTGAGCGCGGGAACCTACAAGAACAACAACGGGTACTCGTTCATCACTGGGATGACCGCGCAGCAGGCAGCCTCAATTGCTTCCAAGGCAGCAGCCACCAGCAAGCAGTCTAGTTCGTCTCAGATCGATATCAACTATACTGATCCGGACACTGCTAGGTACGTCCTCAACCAGGCGTCTGAACAGCTTCTTGGTCGGCAGGCTACCAACGATGAGATTGCAGCGTTCACCAAGAACCTGAACTCGAACGAGGCTAACTTCCCGAAGATGACCCAGGACATCAAGTCTTCGTCTGGGTCGTCTGTTACCACACCTGGTACTGGTACGTCCACCCTGGGAAGCCAGGGCCAAACTGTTGTGGGGTATGACGCCGCCGGTAACCCGATCTATGGGCCCACGGGTGGGGGCTCTAGTACGAGTGCGACAGGGAACACCACCGATACGGTGGTGTCTTTGGGAGAACAGGACTACACCCGGTATGGCCGTGAGCAACTGGCACAGGACGCCGCTAAGGCGTCGCCAGACTACGGTGCTTACCAGGCCGCAGGGCCACTCTTCCAGGCCTTCCTAGGCGCTCTCAAGGGCGCTGTACCGGGTGTGGGGAGTAACCAGTAATGGCCGATGAAGAGACTGCCTCAGCGGAGCTTCCAGAGCCGTCTGAGAACAACCCCGATCCGGAAGCCCTTCGCACTGCTGCGGTGCAGCAGCACCAGCAGACTTGGGCCAGCACTGATTGGATGCCGCAGAGGGAAGTCCACGGAGCCCACATCGTGTCCGACGCAGTTGACCAGATAGGTCAACCTTTCCTCTGGGGTGGCAACAAGCCTGGCGGCTTTGACAGCCAGGGACTTGCCAAGTATGCCTATCAGAACAACGGCATCCCGATGAGCCACCTGTTGCACAACCAGCTACAGCACGGCGAGGCAGTTGAGCCGGGCCAGTTGCAGCCGGGAGACCTAGTGTTCGTGGCTACCGGTAGCCCTCAGGTGCCAGATCGTACCGGCATCTATGTGGGAGATGGTGTCATGGTGCACTCCTCCCCCAGTGCTGGTGTGGTGGCGAGTAGGATTTCCCACGTGGGACGTATTGTGAGTGCCACTCACTTACAGTCCGTGGTGAGGACTCCGACTAAGAAGCCTCAACCGATCCCGAAGGGATTGTACGAGACTGACGAGGTCATGCCTCACAACCGTATCTCACCTGCCCTGAAAGAATCCATCACCAATGTAGCGGGGGTGCACTAGTGGCTATCGACCTCAATCAGCCGTACTCTCCTACGAACAACGGCAAACCCACCATTAACCCTCAGCAGTTGGCTGAGCAGTATGGGTGGGCGTACAGCTTCCTCACCTCTGTTCCAGAGCTGAACACGTTGTTTAAGCAGGCGGTGGCTGAAGGTTGGGACGCCACGAGGTTCCAGGCGGAGTTGCAGAACACCGAGTGGTTCAAAACCACTGCTGCCTCCGCTCGGGCCGCACAAGTACAGAAGGTCATTGACCCCGCTACCTACTCACAGCAGGTGGCCAATGAGAGGGCCGTCATCTTGGAGCAGGCAGCCGCTGAAGGCGCTGCCATATCCAACTCCCTCGCTTCCACCATCGCTACCCAGCAAGTAACTTATGGCTGGGATGCGGCCCAGGTGAAGCAGGCCCTTTCTGGCTACATCAAGATGAATGCCAGTGGGTCGTTCGGTGGGCAGGCGGGACAGAACGCCATGGCGTTGAGTGAGCTCGCCTACAACAACGGGGTCACTCTTCCGCCCGGCACGTTGCAGAACCTGCTCCAGAACATTGCCGGGAACAAGTCCTCTCTGGAGGACGCTCAGGGGCTCATCCGCCAGATGGCGGTAAGCAAGTTCCCCGGTCTGGCAAAGCAGATCTCAGCTGGTGAGGATGTGTCTTCCTTGGCGCAGCCATACACCAGCACTATGCAGAACCTGCTGGAGACTGGCCCCGGTTCTGCCAACCTGGACAACCCGCTGGTGCAGAGAGCCCTCAATGGGCTCGACGCCTCTGGTCAGCCTACCGGTATGAACATGGTGGACTTCCAGAACCTTCTCCGGGCGCAGCCCGCATGGAGGCAGACTCAGAACAGCCAGGATTCGGCTATGTCCGTGGCTAAGAACATTCTACAAACGTTTGGATTTAGCTGATGGCGTGGTCTATTTTCTCTGACGGTGGTGGTAGCGGGGCAGCACGCACCTGGGCAGTGGAATTCCTCCAGGCTCTCGGTGCCCCAGTTACCTCTTCAAACATCGACTTCGTGTACCAATGGGAGGCCTCTGAAGGAGGCGGCGGTAAATACAACCCGCTGAACCAGGGAGATGTTCCTGGAAACAATTCTCTGACGAGCACTGGTAGTCAGTACGGGGGTGGAGCAGCTGACTATGTTTCCTGGAACGCAGGAATTCAGGGTGCGGTTGACTATCTCCATATGTCCAACTACAAGGCGGTCCTGGCCGGGCTGATGGCCGGTAACGGGCAACAGGCCATGAAGGCTTTGTGGGCCTCTCCCTGGGCCGCCAGCCACTACGGGTATGGGGCCAACTGGTCTTCCGATGCTGCTCCTGACACAGGCAGTGCACTGCAAGGCCAGTCCGGACAGCTACAGCCGTATAGCCCCACGGGTAACACACAGGCTACTGTCAGCCCTCAGGAACTGGCCCAGCAGTTCGGCTTCGCCTATTCCATGCTTCAGGCCATTCCGGAGCTGAAGAAACTTTTCAATGAGGCTGTCTCTGGGCAATGGGATGCAACGCGATTCCAAGCCGCGTTGATGAACACCCAGTGGTACAAGGATCACAGTGCCGCCCAGAGGGCGTGGGTTGCTGAAGGATATGCTGACCCTGCCACTCAGCAGGCTCAGCTGAAGTCTCAGATGGCTACTGTGGAGGCAGCCGCCTCCGCACTGGGTGCGGTCCTCCCTCAGTCTGTCCTCAAGCAACTGACGCAGCAGTACCTGATGAACGGCTGGAACACTGACCAGCTTCAGCAGGCCATGTCTGGCTATATCCAGTTCGACGCAAACGGTGCGTTGGGTGGAACTTCCGGGCAGGAAGAGATGCAGCTTCGTGGGCTGGCCAACAGCAACGGTGTGACCATCTCCAACAACTGGCTGTTGAACACTGCACGTGGCATCGCGGATGACACGACTTCCCTGGAGGACGCGGAGGGTTACCTCCGCAAGCAGGCGGAGAACTTGTTCCCCGAGTATGCCAAGCAGATTGCTGCTGGACAGAACATGTCCGATCTCGCGTCCTCGTACATGCAGGACTACCAGAAGATTCTGGAAGTCGGCCCCGGGCAGTTGAACCTCTTCGACCCCACCTTGACCAAAGCCTTGCAGTACAAGGATCCCAGTGGGCAGAACGCTTCCATGCCGCTCTGGCAGTTCGACCAGACCTTGCGGAACGATCCGCGTTGGAAGCAAACACAGAACGCACAAGACAGTGTGATGGGCACCGCCCATTCCATTCTTCAAAGCTTCGGCTTCAGCATCTAGGGAGGTATGACGCATGGCTACAGACGGTACCATCAACCTGAATCCTCCCCCGCCTGCTGGTCTTCCTGTGAAGGGCGGACAGCCCTCTTCTGGGCCCTCTCAGCCCACGAGTGGTACTCAGGTACCCGTGCAGGGTGGTAGGCCGCCTACGGGCCCTTCAGGGCCCACCAAGGGCGGTACCACGCCTGGCGCTCCCGGGACGACTCCGCCGTCCATCCTGGACACGATGATTAACTCTCTGTCCGGGTCGAACAGGGACGCCTTCGTGGCCCTGGAAACTCTGTTCACTAGCTATGGACTCGGCTCCCTGGTGAACGACATCTTCAACTTTATCCAGCAGGGATACAGCCAGGACACCATCTCGTTGCTTCTTCAGCAGACTCCTGCATACCAGCAGAGGTTCGCAGGCAACGCCATCCGGCAGAAGAACGGCCTCGCTGTTCTCTCTCCCGCTGACTACCTCGCCACGGAGTCCAGCTACTACCAGGTGGTGAAGGCTGCTGGTCTCCCCATCAGCTTCTACGACAGTCCTTCAGACTGGACCAACTGGATTGGCAACGACGTGTCTCCCTCGGAGGTGCAGTCCCGAGTTCAGATGGCACAAGTTGCGACGGAGCAGGCACCGCAGGATTTGGTACAGGCACTGGGTCAGATGGGTGTTCCGAAGGAATCCCTTGTGGCCTACTTCCTGGACGACACCAAAGCCTTGCCCCTGCTTCAGAACCAGTTCAACGCCGCGCAGATTGGCGCGGCTGCTCTGCGCAACAACCTGGTCATGGACCCCGCGAGAGCTACCATGCTGGCGAACATGGGCATTTCATCCGATCAGGCTAACACTGCGTACCAGCAGATTGGGGAAAGTCTACCCACGCTGGAAGAGCTGGGTAGGATTTACAACCAGAACTACACCCAGCAGACGGCTGAGAATGCTATATTGTTCGGTAACTCGCAGGCACAGCTGGAGACTTCTCAGCTGAACGCCAAGGAGCAGGCCGCATTCAGCGGCAACATAGGTGCTGCGGGTAGCCAGGGTGGTCTCACCCAGTCTTCCGCTGGTGCGGGTAGGTTCTAACAAGCTCACTCGGGATAATCCGGCACCCGAGTTGTATAAAGTCCGGTTTTCATCTGCTGACTCCCCCGGTCAGTGGGTCGTATACTAAGGGAGAGCTCGAATGAGCAACGACTGGGACGAGATGAACGACGAGATCCCCGCCGAGAATGAAGGTACTGAAGGTATCGCGAATCTCCGTAAGGCCTATGAGCGTAAGGCTAAGACCGAGAAGGAACTTCGTGAGAAGCTTGTAGCGCTGGAGTCTCGGGAGCGAGTGCGGACTCTGAGTGAAGCTCTCTCGGAAAAGGGAGTGAACGCGAAGCTGGCCAATCTTTACCCGGCTGATCGCGAGACCTCCCCGGAGAAGGTGGAGGAGTGGCTGACTGAGTATGCGGACGCCTTTGGCCAGGCGCCCCGGCGACAGGAAGCAGCCCCGCCGCAGGTCTCCCCGGAACTTCGTAGTATCTACGAAAACTTCCAGCAGCCTGGGTTGAATAGTCCCTCACCGACTGAAGTCGATGCTATCCGTAACTACCAGTTCGGCAATCCTGCCGACAGTGAGGCGGAGATGCAGAAGTTCATGGCGTGGATGAGGAGCAACCCCACGGCTATTCATAACCCGGGCGTGTGACGCTCATGACTCTCTAACACTGAAGGAGATGCCCCCTAATGGCTAACGCCTTTACTGGGACAGCTGCTGTCAGCAATGTGGTGCAGACCGCTTATGACCGGATGGTCGAGTTCGCGCTGCGTTCGCAGCCCCTCTTCCGCCAGGTTGCTGACAAGAAGCCCGCAGAGCAGGCTATGCCTGGCTCGTCCGTCGTCCTGGAAATCTACCAGGACTTGGCTCAGGTCACCTCGACCCTTACTGAGACGGTTGACCCCGACGCTGTTGCGATCGGTAACCCGTCCACTGTTTCCATCACTCTGAACGAGTACGGCAACACGGTCCTCCAGACCCGACTGCTGAACCTCTTCAGCTTCACGGATGTGGCTCCGGCCATCACCAACCAGGTCGCCTATAACATGGCGAACTCCATCGACCTCGTGGTCCAGAACGTCCTGCGGGCTGGTATCACCAACGTCATCATGGAGAATGGTGGTGCTCTGGTCCCGTCTGGCGGCACGATCACCTCGATCGTCGGCACCGACGTTCTGAAGTCTCGTGATGTCCGTGCTGCGGTTGCGCAGCTGCGGAACAACCAGGCTGTGCCGAAGAAGAACTCCCTGTACTACACCGCTATCCACCCACTGGTCTCTTACGACCTTCGGTCGGAGACCGGTGACACCGGCTGGCGTCAGCCGCACGACTACTCGGCTCCCGGTTCCATCTGGGCTGGCGAAATCGGCGAGTACGAAGGTGCGTTCTTCGTTGAGACCCCGCGTGCCTTCTCGGCTCAGGCCGGTAACGGTGCGGGTGCCTCTCAGATTCGTGTCTTCAACACCTACGTGCTCGGCCAGCAGGCCCTTGCGGAAGCCCTCTCTGAGGAGTTCCACGTGGTCTTCGGTCCGGTCGTGGACAAGCTCATGCGGTTCCGTCCGGTGGGTTGGTACGGTGTGGCCGGTTGGTCCATCTACCGTACTGCTGCCAGCCAGATGATCCAGACCGCCGCTACTCTGCGGCAGACCACCTGATCGGAGTAAAATGCCCGTCGTCAAGTCCTTCACCACCGATAGTGGAACTGACACCAATGCGACCTTTACGCTTGGTAGCCCTCCGGCAGTGGGGGACTTGATGGTGGCGTGGCTGGCCTTGGATACTCCTCTGAGTATCCACCAGCCGCTGATCAGTACCACGAACGTACAAGACCAGTGGGTGCCGTTGTTCGGCACCTCTGACGGTCAACAGCAGAACCAGTTCGGTGAAGGCGCTCTGCGCCTGTATTGCTTCTACAAGACAGCCAATGTCACCGATGCTACCACGAACACTTTCACCTTCACGTTCCTGCCCTACACGGATAACTCAGGGCAGGCAGGAGTTCCCCAGTATCCCACGTCAGACTTCGCGGGAATCCTTGTAACTTACGGTACCAGTACTACGGGTTTCGCCGGGTTGGACACTGCGTCCCCCCAGGCTCACAGGTCTGGTTCCTTGGGAACTACGTTCTCACTTCCCTCGGTGGACACCAACGGGGGCAATGACGTGTTCTGGACCGCTGTTGCAGGGCTGAATATGGGAGTTCCTTCGCTGACTGATCCGGCTGCTACCGTGGTCGCTTCGGCTACGGTAGCCAGTCCGGTCTATGAGTCAACGCCGCTGGCGTTGTACCTCTTCGGTAGCACCTTTAGTGGTATGGAATATCCTTTCCAGGTGAAGACTACCAAATCTCCAGCGTCCATACAGACCGGCATCACCGGTCTACAGGACGCCTCCAATTGGTACTACAACGGCCCGTTCGTGCGGGAAGGTTATCCGTATGAAGGTCCGGACCAGATGCTCATCCTCCGGTATCCTTACCACTGGGCGTTCACAGTATTGAAGACCTCCGGTATCATCACCATCGGACAGTTCTTCTCACAGGATCAGCTCAATGCAGCCGATGTGGTGTATTACCAGAATCAGCTTATCCCAGAAGCGGACAGGGATGCTATCCTGGCCGCTGGTGTGGGCGGAGACTTCCGCCCTTCCATTCAGGTGCCAGGTCCCTACGTAAATCCCTGGAAGTATGTGCCGATCTAAAGTTGCCAGTTATGGCATTCTTGCCAGTAGGTGGCAACAACCAGGAAATTGGCAACTTTTTCTAAGGAGTGTAATGGCTAAGCCGAACTCTAAGGCTCCGCTCGGAGAGGGTGGACGCTTCGCCGCTGTGGCTAAGGCTGCTGGTGGTGGTAAGAAGGGAGCCGCTATCGCGGCTGCCGCGGGTCGTGCGAAGTACGGCCAGAAGAAGATGACTGCCTTGTCCAAGAAGGGCAAGAACGACGCCAAGAAGGGTAAGTGACATGGCTGGAGAGGCCAAGGTTGACCACGGGCAGTTCCAGGGAACCGTCCAGACCGCACATGGAGTTGACGGTGACCGAGGTGGTTCCGGCTCCAAGCATGTTCTCCCGGATGCGCCGCCGAAGGATGGCGCTCGTTCGGAAGAGGGCTTCGAGCAGGGTTCCCACCGACTGATGTCCCACGCGAAGCCGACGGGTGATGCCAGTGGCCACCACCAGAAGTTCGACTAAGCGCGCTGCGCCTGATCTGGTCGGAGACAACTTCGATCCCGGTGCCATTCGGCACTCGGAGAGTATCCCTCGTGTTGAAGGTTCCGGAACGAAGTATACTTCAGTAGAGGGCGACAACTACCAGGACCCGAGCACTGGCTCACACATGATCACCTACCCTGCAAGAGGAAACGGATAGCCACCATGGCACGAGACAACTACGGCGCCTATGAGGCCAAGGGTTCTCCCCTCGTGCCCATGGAGCCGGAATGGGGTAACCCTGACGAGGGCAGTGCTAAGCTTCGTCAGGTGCTGGACAACTACTACGTGGACAAGACCCACCCGGACACGTGGAAGTCTGACTCTGACGCGTCCAACCCGAACCGGCGTATCCCCAAGGGATACGTCCCCGAGCAGAATCAGTATGACCCGTACTGCAACTATGATGGGTACGAAGGCGGCAATAAGACGCTCGTCAACTGGGACGAGTATAAGATTGCTGAAAGTTCTGTTCTCGCCGTACCTGTTGTGTACGCCGAAGACTTCCAGACCATCAACGGACAGAACGGCAAGGAGAGAATTTAATGGCGACGGGAAGTACTGTTTTCACCGCCCTTAGCAACGCGACCACTGCTCCGACAACTGGAGTTCTTCAGACGGTATCCATCTCTTTCGGTGGACAGGCCGTTCTTCAGGCTACCTCCACCTTGTACCTTGATGTTGAGCTGAGCGACCCGACAAATACTGGTGACCCTGCCACGTTCTCCGTTCAGGTGAATGGCGGTATTGGCAACGCCAACAACCCGATTGGTACTCCGATTACCGTGGTCGGACCTGTTACCGTTCTGGCAAACTCTCCCATCACGGAATGGCAGTTGGTCTTGACCTCCCTTACCGGGGGTGTCGCTCCCTCGATTACTGTTCGAGGGGTGGCGGGAGAATAATGCCGAGACGACGCAAGGGAGTCAACTGCTCTGTCGGCTGCCCCACCAAGAGTCACTACACCTTCGGTGAGTGTCTCCGTGACAAGGGTGTGGGTGCGGTCGGGTACCAGATCAGCAAGCGAATGGAGCACAAGGACACGCATCGTACCGATCGTGAACTGAGTGCCTTTCGCGATGCTGTCAACCAGGGCATCGAACCTGATGGCACGACTATGCAGAAGGTCCAGGATGCCGTGATTCTTTCCAACGAGCGAGGTGCGGCGTATGGCCGCGACTTCAACGTTGCCACTCCGATGGGAGAAATCTAATGCCCGGCTCAGCACGAATCGAAACGATGCCGGTGGTTCCTGCGCCGACCAGTATTCTTGGGGATATGATCACCTCGGGTACTGCAGCCCCCCTGTTCACCATCCCTGCTGGTCGTACGTGGTTCGGCTCCATGGCTGTTGAATGCTCGGGGACTACCGCCAATGCTCAGGCAGTTATCCTGCTTACCGGCTCTACCGTGACCCCCGCAGCGGGTAACATCTTGCAGGCAGACGCCAATAGTGCGGCTGCTGGTACGGGAAACGCCAACAACAACCAGATCTCTAACGTGTACATCTCCGCTGGCACTTCCAGTGCCACGGTGTCTGGAACTATCACAGGTACGGGATCTGTCACTGCGTGGGGGATTCTACTGTAATGACACTCATCGCATCGACATTCCTTGACCTTCAGAATAGGGTCAAGCAGCTGCTGTACGGTATCACCTGGGACCAGGAACAGTACACCTACCTGACCAACAGTATCGGTGCGGGAGATCTCACGTTCACGGTCAACGACGCCACCCAGGTGAGTCGTGGCCTGATCGAAATCGACACTGAGCTGATGAACGTGCAGACGTTTAACCCGACGACCAACCAGATCACCATCTTCCCTTTCGGTCGAGGGTTCTACGGGTCCACGGCTTCCACCCATTCAGCAAACGCATCGGTAATCAACAACTCCAAGTTCCCGAAGATTCGGGTGCAAGAAGCCATCAACGATATCATCAATGAAGTCTATCCGACTCTGTTCGTTGTGAAAAGCGCAGACTTGAACAAGATTGCTGTGCAATACGGTTACGGTCTGCCCGCTGACGCGGATGATGTGCTGAATGTGAACTACGCAGTCATCGGTCCGTCCCAGATCTGGCCGAGTATGCGCCGTTGGCGCTTCGAACCGAACGCAGATGCTTCCAACTTTCCTACGGGGAAAGCCATCCAGTTGCTGGAAGAGGTCACCCCCGGTCGTATCATGAGGGTGACCTATGTGTCCCAACCCTCCAACCTGGTGAATGACACGGACGGTTTCGCCGCCGTGTCCGGTCTTCCGGAGACTGCCAAGGACGCCATTGTGTACGGCGCAGCAGCTAAGCTCATGGTGGCTTACGATGCCGCTCGTCTCCAGATGGACAGCGTGGAGTCTACCGAGCGTGCTGCGTTGACGCAGCCCACCTCAGCAGCGAACACTAGTAAGTACTTCATGGCCATTTACCAGGAACGGCTGGACCTCGAAGGCAAGAAGCTTCGTGACCGCTACCCGACCTACGGTACTCAGATCAGCTAGGAGGCTGACATGGCTGGTCCTGGACAGGCCAGGTTTTACAGTAGCACATTCGTACAGACCTCTCTCGCCTCCGGTATCTCTGCCGGTGCACTGACCTTCAATGTGGGCACCACGACTGGTGCCCCAGGCACTCCGTTCGTGGTTTCCGTGGACCAGAATACGGCAACAGAAGAGCTCATGCTCGTCACCAATGTCTCAGGTCTCACCTACACAGTGACCCGAGGCGTGGGAGGTACCGCCGCGCAGAGCCACAGCAACGGCGCCCCTGTTGTACACGTCATGTACGCTCAGGATCTCACGGATGCCTCGGCCCACATTGGGGCGTTTGACAATGTACACGGTCTCGCCGTGAACTCTCTGGTCGTCGGTACCACCGACACCCAGACTCTCACCAACAAGACCCTAGCTACCCCGATCATCAACAACCCCACGATCAGTACTCCTACCATTACCGGTACCGCCACAATGGGGTCTGTTGCTGCCTCAGGTACCGTCTCCGGCTCGGAGTTCATCCCTGTCGGACTGACTGGTGCGCAGAATGCTTCTGCGTATGTGGGCGCCACGGTAAGTGGTGCACCTGTCACTGGGTCTTTCATTGTCGGTAACTATGTAATTGACCGAACCGGACTCCTCTGGATTTGTACCGCCGCAGGGTCTCCTGGTACCTGGATCTCTTTGGCCAACACCAGCGCAGCGCAAACGCTGACCAACAAGACCCTCACCTCTCCTGTGATAAGTGGTTCCGCCACAGGAACTGGCAGCGTCACGCTGTCAAACTTTATAGTCGCCAATGAGTTCATCGCCAATGGAGTAACCGGCGCTACCGCTGCGTCTACCTACGCAGGTGGAACTGCCAGCGGTGCGCCTAGCACAGGAGCTCATAGTGTAGGCGACTTCATCGTAGACCAGACAGGCTTGATCTGGGTTTGTACGGTGACTGGAACTCCCGGTACGTGGATTTCTCTCGTCAACGTCAGTGGAACTCAGACGCTCTCCAACAAGTCACTCTCCGCTCCTGCGAGTGCAGGTCTTACTGGGGCTACCGCTGCTTCACGATGGGTCGGTGCCACCGCAAGCGGTGCACCTGCCTCTGGTACCTTCGTGGTGGGAGACTTCGTTATCGACCAGACGGGCAACGTCTGGGTGTGCACCACGGGCGGCTCTCCGGGCACCTGGCAGCCTGTCGGTGGCGCCCGAGGGATAATGGCTGCACCGGTCACTACCAGCTCCGCAGGGACCGCCACCAGCACCACCACGGAGACGTTTGACGCGGTGCTTGGCACCTACCAGTTCAACGCCGTCACCGGACGGCGCTACAAGGTGGTGCTGGAAGGTCTGCAAGGCAGCGCCACGGCAGGTGACGTGTACAAGATTCTAATCCGCAACTCCGGGTCGGCCTCATCGCCGACCACGGGATCTACGGTCAATGCCACATCCCAGTGGGTGTGTACGTCTACTGGTGGTACCGGCCAGGCAAGCATTCCGGTAGAGGGTAATTTCTTGGCGGGTAGCACGTCTGTTAACACCATCGAGATGTCAGCCACTCGACTGAGTGGCACCGGTTCGTTCACCCCTGTCGGTGCCCGAAGCATGTATGTTGAAGACATAGGTAATGTCTAAGGAGGAGTCATGGTAAACATTCCTGGCCCTCTTATCGTAAACCCTCTGTCGGGTGGGGCCTTCAACGGCCCTCCCCGATTGGGGGGAGAGACCAGTTCCGCCACTTCCATGTTCACCCGGTCGGACATCAACTACGATTACGCCATCGCAGGAATTCCATTCCTGTCTGGCGTGTCAAACCGGAACAGTTACTTCCGCCGTAGGTACACCCGAGACTTGCAGCAGATCACCAAGGCTCAGTTCGACAATGGGCAGGCTGTGGGTGAGCAGTCTTTCAACGGATGGTGGCTTCGAAGTGGGCTGTCCTTCCACGGTGGCGCTGGTATTCTGTACAGCGACACCGGGATCGACACCTCTCTCGGTATCCGATTCCAGGACAGCTATGGCGTGAATCCGTGGACGGTGAACCAGCTCACCCTGTTGAACACGACGAACAGGGTGACGACCACGACTAACGCCAACCTTCAAATTCGAGGTATCCGGGTAGGTACTACCGACTACCTGCTCCACTGTTCTGGGTCCAGTTTGCTGCGCCTGACAGGAACAGGTATCGACCTCACCTACACTGTCACTGGTTTGTCTGGGTCCATCTCCTCTATCGCAGATGACGGGTCCAACTACTTCGTGGCTTCCACGAGTGGAATCTACTCTGGTCCTCTCGACAACTCTGTGGCAGGCACTCTGTACGCCTCCACCAATGGTTCGAGCCACGTGACCTTGGCGTATGTAAAGGGCCGTCTCGTTGTCGCCCAGGACAACAGTGTGTACATCGGAGTTCCCGGAGGTGGCGGTGCTTTGCCCGCCGCCAACTTCAGTCACACCAACACACATTGGGTTTGGAACTCCATTGATGACGGGCCGACCGCGATATACTTCGCTGGTTCGGCAGGTGCGCTGAGCCAGATCTGGTATGCTGCGGTAGACAATTCCGGGGCAGTGCCGAATACCATTTCGGCTGGTGTCATCGCGGCAGAGATGCCGCGTGGTGAGATCATCAACCAGATCTATGGATACCTGGAGACGTTCGTCGGCATTGCCACGAACAAGGGCTTCCGAGTGGGGACGTTCACCACCAATGGGCTGACCTATGGTCAGCTCCTGTGGAGCACAGACCCGAACCTGCCTGGCCCTTCAGGGGCCATTGCAGCCTTCGACCGGTTCATGCTGGTGGGTACGAACAACAACATCAATGGCCAGTCCGGACTTGTCCGGGTAGACCTAGGTACCACCACCACTGGTTCAGCTCCGAACTCCAGCTTCGCCTACGCGAAGGACATCTCTTCGCACTTCACCGGCACGGTGACTTCTGCGGCCACACTGGGCAACTCTCAGTTAGCCGCCGTGGCTATCGCCAGCGTAGGTGTGTTCGTGCAGGACCCGAGCAACCTGGAAGCATCAGGTGCGTTCATCACTTCACGCATCCGGTACAACACTACGGAACCGAAGCTGTTCAAGTACCTGTCTCTGAGGTGCCCCAACGCATTCGCAGGGTCTATCGCTATCGCGGTAACCGACCCGACAGGGGCGACCAATACTATCACCACTGTGGATCAGAATACCTTCACCTTGAGTAATATCGGGTTGAGGTATCCGCTGACCGCGCAGGAATGGATATCTTTAACCTTCACCCTGCAACGAGGGTCCACCACAACTGGACCCACGTTGAACACCTGGCAGGTGAAGGGCTACCCCGGTACAACCAGACAGCGGTTGATCACCGTACCTCTCTTGATGTTCGATCACGAGAAGGACAAGTTTGGTATCCGTGTTGGCCAGAACAGCAAGGCATGGAACATCCTCCAGCAGTTTGAACAACTAGCCACAACAGGTGATGTGGTCCTGTTCCAAGACCTGAGCACAGGAGAGAATCTACTAGTCATTATCAATGACTATGAGTTCGAAATGCTGGCTCCACCTCAGCCACAAGAGGAAGGTATTGGTGGGTTCCTTACCGTTTCCCTCTTGACTATCGTATAGGATCAACATGGACTCTGTGCCTACATGGGGGTTGTTCGTGCTGGGCGCCATTACGGCGTTCATAACCGTGGGGATCAGCAAGTACTCCACGAAGTTATTCAACGGCAAGGGCATCAAGGAGATCGTTGACAGTGCGAACGCGGTCATCCAAATGTACGAGAAGCACGTAGGTGCTTTAGAACTGGAAGTCACCAACCTGAAGAACCAGATCGAGAAGCTTGAGGGCAAGCTGGACGAGACCCTGAAGCACAACGAGGCTCTTCAGAAGCTCCTGCTTGTGAGCCCCGCTGTGACCCTCCCAGCAGCGGGTGGTAAGAGTGAGTAGGTTCCGCTCTGAAAGTCGCTTCATGGACCCTCACAGGCCCGCCACGGGCCAAGCACGGCGCATCACTGCCTTCTTCGTGACGAACACCAACATCGAAGATGTGTACAACGAGGCACACAACGAGGGCTTCGACTTCACTTTGGATCGTGACGACGCTGTGCAGGGCCACCCCATCCAATCCCGTGTCGGAGCTTACCGCCGTGGCTTCCGACGCAGCGGGCCGGAAATCGGCGAAGGAAAGAATGTGAACGGTTAATGACTCGTACCATGTACGACGCCATCAACGTAAACAGTCTCCCCGCGGGGGGTGATCTGTATGCGGGATATGTGGATGGCCACTGGCCGGACTACTCAGCCATTGCCAGCAAGTTTGGCAAGGACAACACGGTGGGGATCGCTACCAACCCGAATGACGACAACGGGACCATCGGTGATGGACCGCCGGACAACGGCACGTGGCCTGAGTGGGTCGCCTGGACGGTCCGCAGGCGGGCCGCAGGGGTTGACCCTACCATCAACACCAACGTGTCCAACTGGGACGCTGGTAAGGCCGCCTACGCCTCCGCCAAGGTGGCGGAGCCTCACTGGTGGATCGCGCACTACGACAACGATCCGACTATCCCGGCTGGCGCCGTAGCCAAGCAGTACGCCAGCAACAACCTGTACGACACCTCCAGTGTCGCTGACTACTGGCCGGGCGTGGACCCGGTTCCTACCCCGCCTCCCGTCACTACTTCCGAAGAGGATGACATGCGTCTTATCCAGTCCCCCGCCGGTATCTGGCTGCTCTCCGGCAACCTGTACGTGCACATCGACAACACCTCCGCTGTGAACAGCTTCACGGACGCTGGTGTGCAGACCGTCCATGTGGACGCTGCGGAGCACGCCCTTCTGGTGGCCGCGTCCTCCACTCCGAACGCTACCTGATAGGAGAACCATGCACGTACGGCTGCTGGAGAAGTTTGCCAAGTGGTTCGCTTCAGCGGCCGGTGTGTGGCAGACTTTCCTCTTCTCTGCGGGAATCGTCACTGCGGAATTCACTGGGCTTGTCCACGACAAGAACGGTTTCTGGCTGTTGTACGGATACACGGTATACTCCGGTATCACACAGCCTTTGCTGGCCTACGTGAACAAGCTTGATACAGACCGTGGAGAAGATCTCCTCGAAGAGATTCGCGATGACGTCGAGGAGATCTCACACAAAACCCCTTCGAAGGAGAACTAATGTCCGGACAGGACGACATCAATTACACGACCACGGCGACTCTCACAGCCGCCTACACGGTCAGCGCGAATGACTTTGTCATCTTCTACGACCCGACCAACGCCTATGTCATCACCCTTCCGGCCGCCTCTGCGGCTCTGAAGGGCCGTAACTACACGTTCGTTCAGGTTGTGTCCAACGCGGGCCAGGTCACCATCAAGACCGCTGGTGGTACCATCAATGGCACCGCTGCTGGTACCGGCATCGCCGTTACCGCCTCTAAGATCGGTCAGTTCGACGTGTTCTGTGATGGCACCAACTGGTGGGGTGGCAACTCCACCGCTGGTCTCCTGTAAGAACACATGAAGAAGCCCCGCCTCCTAATGGAGGCGGGGCTATTTTCATTACTTCTTCTTCGGAGGAAGAATCTCGATATCTCCACCGCGAGAGATGTTGTCCAGCTGCTTGGTCACGGAGTCCTTATCGCCATACACGGTGTCTTGGTAGACGTTACCATTGGGGGTCTTGTACTCGTACTCCACGGCCTTCTCGTCCTTCTTACCCATCGTCACTTACCCTTCGGCTTGTCCTGCTTGGGCTGAGTGGACTGCGCCCACTCGTAGGCGTCACGACCACCGTCGTGCTTGGGCTCGTAATCACGCCCTCCGCCAACCTTCTGGTTGTCCTCGTTGCCGTGCTTACCCATGATACTCCTCACCAGAGATTCTGAACCGGACCGGGGATAACACCCTCTCGGGTTTTGAGCACCACTGTGGTGGTGCCCGCCGCGCTGAGCAGACTGAAGTCCTTATCCTCTCTGCCTTGGCAGAACTGCTTAGACACCTTCAGCATAAGAGAACCACGAGGTGAGTAGTATGCGTACCCCACCTTGACAATTCCTGTGGACGAGGCAGAAGACAGGATGTAGTCAAACTCCTGTATCTGTGTTCCAAATACATCATACCACACGTTCAGACTCCTGTCAAGTACTCTTCCAGGCTGATTCCTGCACCGCCCCATCCGTGGGGGAAGATCTCAATATCGGTAGGGGTAGGAATCCCTGCGTACCCCATCTCCATCACTGACCGTACAAAGGAAATGACTTCTTCGACTTTCGCAGAGGGGACATCCATAAGAATCTCGTCGTGGAACGTCATCACCAGGTACTCGTCGTACCTCTCGCTGATGGCGATCAGCCGCTTCATGAGCTCGTCCCGAGCCGTCCCTTGACAGGCACTGTTGATGGCCTTGTACAACCGGCCCGGGTCCTGAGGGACGTACCTTCCAGACTCCAGCTTCACAGTCGGCAAAGTCTGCAAGTACTTGCTGTAGGCTTCGATCGCCGGGGCTGCCTTCTTCCACTGACCTCTCACCTCTGTAATGTCTCTGAGTGTAACATCCGTCCAACCGTCCAGGTACTTAGCCTGACGGACAAGAGTCGGAGCACCTGCTCCGTACAGTGTGCCCAGGATCACACGCTTGATCTTCTTACGCTGAGCAGGTGTGAAGTTAGGACCGAAGACTGCGTTGGCAGCAGCAGAGTACACGTCGATCCCGTAGTACAGATCTGGGATCAGATTCTCCTCGATTGCCAGACCCACAGCCACCCTCGGCTCAATCTGCCCGAGGTCGGCAGAGATGAGCACGCCGTCCTCGTACCGGCTGACGAACACGGAGCGGCAAGGGTTGCCGCTAGCTACCGTCTGCACCGCTGGCTGAGTCACGCTCCACCGACCTGTAACCGTCCCAAGGGTGGAGACACTGGGATGCACTACCCCCGCAGAGTCTACAAATCCCTCTAAAGTGGTCAGAAAGGTAGCTACGTTGTAGTTCTCCGCCACTGTCGTCAACAACTTCAGCGGCTCGTTCTCCGGGTACTCCTCCGTCAGCTCCTCGATCACCTTCGCTGTCAGTTGCCACTGTCCCTCCGTAAACTTCTCCGAGGGAGCGGTACGCTTTGTCAGCTTCACTCCGCTCTCGATTAAGACATCTGCCCTTTTCGGAGATCCTGCAACACAACCATATCGGTCCAGCCATGTACTTCGCGCAGTCTCTAACCGACTCCCCCACTCCTCCAGAAGTGCGTCGAGAGTTGACCGAGAAGTCTGCATCCCTCGCATTCTCATCCGGGTGGCTATCGCTCTGGTCTTGCACTCGTCCGGCCATGCAGTGTGCACCCCCTTCTCATACATCAGGGCTTCCAGGACATAGAACAGTTTGCGCACTGCGTACGCGTCAGCACCGGCATACTTGGTGAACACCGGATCATACGTACCGATGATCCGGAAGCCTTCACCGATCTGCTTCTGGGTGAGCTTGATCTCCTCACCCTTCTTGTTATACCTCACCGGCTTGTTCAGGAGCTCCCGGAAACGGGCGTGAAGGGCTCTCTCAGCCGCCTGCAGCTCCGGTCCTACATAAGTACCCGCCAGGGTCTTCAAGTCCCTGTCTACGCCCGTCTCAGGCCACAGGAGACGGGCCATGATGAGGGTGTCGTAGTTCCGGTTCGTGATGTCGATCCCGAAGTGCATCTTGACTGCGATGCAGTCGGCATCGTTGTGGCTGACGAACTGAGGAGCACCCTCCAGAATGATCCTGGCGGCCTCATTGTGCTCAGGGTTCGACACGTCGAAGATGTAGGTGCACACCCCATCATCGATCTGTACAGTCCGGAGCTTCCACTCCGGGTCCCAGTAGTTGAGGCTGGTGAACTCGGTATCAAGACCGAGAAGGTCGCCTTCGGCGACAAGACGTTCGGCCACGTCCTTCAGAGGGTAAGGAAACTTTGGCCCTTCAATGTGCATAGATCCTCCTTCCGTGCCGAGTGGGGGATCGAACCCCTCGCATGCCTGCGTAGCCCGTTCGGGTTGTCGCCCGAACTCCTCGGCGAAGCGGCCCACAGACTCAACTTGCGTCCAAGCAATACCTGTGAGGAACGTTAGATCAGCCGCTTCGTAGCGGAGGCAGGATTTGAACCTGCGATCTCTGGATTATGAGCCCAGCGGGGACTCCGAACTCCCCTACTCCGCGTTGTGAGGCGTGCCGCTTACTTGTTACGGTCGCTTAGCCTCGTTCTAACAGACGAGGTACCTCAGGTCAATCAGGAGAGACTGGCAGCAGCCTCGGTGAAGAGGCTGAGAATGTCTAGCTCGGTCGTGCTGTTGCGGTCGTTGTACGCATAGACGGCAACCTCAGGTGAGTAGCCTATGGTACGCGGCTCGCGCAGGCGGACAACCTTGGCCAGCGCATGGATGTCCGCCCGGTGCTCGGGGTCGAACGGCATGTAGGCATCCAACTCATCGTCCGAATCCTGCCCAGACACACCCGTGTAGGCGATGTTCAGCGCCCCGAGGGCGCACACACAACCCGTGTTCAGGTTCTCCAGGTCTCCGTCCTGGGTCAACCCCCGCTGAGAAAGAATGTCACGTGCCTCAAGAAGCTTGGTCATCAGAACCTCTCGTTTGGGTACATAGGGACACCACTCAAGTGAACATCCATCGCCGCGATGGCGATGGCATGTGCAGGCCACGATCCGAGGAAGGCCTCAACGACTATCCCATCGAAGTCTACCCACTTGCTGAGACACCAACCCTCGTTGTGCTTGCGAATCCGGTACGGTGGCTGCTCACTCGTCTTAGTAAACAAGGCGCACCCGCTTCCACATGTTCGGATCAGGCTCCTTGAGAAAGTACTCAACACGAGCGTCCTTCAGTACCATACCGTTGTTGAGTTCTACAAAGTGCCCAGGCTCGAAGGCGGGCTTGATACGCACTTCATACATCACGGCCAGTCCATAACCAGGGACATCATCCCCGTTGAGGCCGTAAGGCTCATCCAATTCGTAGTCTTCCCACGGAAGCCACTCGCCATCGCCCGGACCGTTAACAAAGAACCGAACCTGCACAACAATGCTCATGCCCAGTCCATCCATCCGAAGTGTCCGACAAGCCAGATAGCTGTCAGGGTGAAGACCCCGATGAAGGCGAAGTGAGCGAACGACCACTGCGTAATCGGCTGTCCCTTGTACACACCCAGCCAGTGCCAAATGTAAGCAGAGAGGGTGTTCTCCGGGTGTCCAGTGGCCAGGGAGGTAATCTCATAGGCGAAGAAGCCGGTGAAGAATATGGCCAGCAAAGACGACCAGTAGACCGTGGCGAAGTGTGACGGATGGTAGTTCATTCGTCTTCCTCCCGCTCTTCATCTGTGTACTCAACCTTAATCGAGTACACAACACCTGTATCCTGCCAGTCAACCACATTGTCCCAAGTAACCTGGCGGAACTCTCCAAGATGAATGAAGAGATGTGCTGTCTTAAGCACGGCAAGAATGTCGTTGACATCCGCCTGAGTTCGGCGATCTCCAAGCTTCTCTCGAAGCTTCTTCTCTCCCTCAGTCATCAGTCCTCCGGAACAAACGTTACATGGCCTTCGGCCTCGATGTTGTCGTCCGTAAAGGACGACTCCAACCAGTTCTCCTCCGAGAACATAAACTCCCACACGCCATCAATACGGCGGTACCGGACACCTTCATCGGTAAGGTAGTACCCGTCCGTGTACTTCTCCTCCACATACGGAGTGGGAGGATTCACTCGCATGTGCTTGTCCAGCCAGTCAGAGACAACATCCTCCAACTCATCTTCGTTGAAGTGGTACACCTCCGACACGACGGGGAGATCAGTCCGCACATACCAACCCGCCGGGATCTTCGGAGTGATCTCAGTAATCACGAGGTTATCCGTAGTCGAGGGGCTCGTCCAACCGTCGAGCCCATCATGACCCTCATAATCAAACTCAACATGCCACTTCTTCACCAGGACACATCCCATCCAAGGAGTCGGTACTCTTCCACGATCTCTATGATCCTTGCCACCGGAGCGGCGACCTCGTGAACCTTACTACCCCGCCTGCTCAGGCGGATAAACATCGTCTGCAAGATTTTCTCCTAGGGATGGGGCCAGTGCCTGGCCACGTCGTAGTCAATGGTACTCGGCTCATACTTCCAGCCGTTGTTGTCAAACGAGTGCCAGGTAGCGGAGGTACCCGTGTGATCTTCCTTGATCTGGAAGATCCCGTTCATGGAGGTCGTCCCCACGTAGGGGACTCCCGCTTCAGCAGCCAGTCTGTCCACCTCAGCTATGGAGGTGGAGGCGAAGATTGTCGTTGCCATGTCTCCAACATACAGCCTCGGGGCCAGGATGTCAAGCCCCCTGAGCAAGATTCTTCTAGGCTGCCTCGGGGGCAGCCACCCAGTGGTGTGCCTTCTACAGGTCGGCACACTAGTAACTACTAGTAGAGTAAATAGATGTAGCGGACCGGCCGACACTTTGATTGTACACCATGGAGGGGTGGTTTGTCAAGCCCTACAGGCAAAGAGAAGGTAAAGACTTCTTTACTTGTCTTGACTTGACACCAGCCCCCGGCTGGTGTATGGTAGTGACATGGATCAACTGATCGAGAAACATTGGGGATCCGCAGCGCGGATCGTGCGGGCAGAGGCCCGCCGGTACTCGGTTCCTCCCAGCGAGCTGGAGGAAGTCCTCCAGGACACGTTGCTTAGGATGGTACGATACCCGAAAGCCCTGGCCAACGCAAGGGATGGGAGCAAGTTTTTCCCTACGTTCGTGGGGATGAACGTCCGCACGGTCCTCCGGGATCGTGCAGGGTACCACAACGGCACCAAGTCAGCCAAGGCCAGCGGCCTACAGGCTACCTACGCGGTAGGTCTCTACCGCCCCGCTCAGGATGGAGACACCAACTACATGGACGAGAGGATCTTGCCTTCCATGGCGTCTGCCGAAGATGTGTACTTCTCCTCACTTCCCAGCAAGCGCCAGGAGGCTCTGAGGAAGGCCATAGAGAGCCTGCCAGAGCCCCAGCGTACTGCGATGACCCATCAGGTCTACGAGGAGCTTACGCAGGCGCAGAGCGCATCCCTGATGGGAGTCTCCCAGGGGTTGGTTTCGTACTACCGCGTGGAGGGTACGAAGGCTCTCAAGAAGATCCTCAACCCCAAGGGGACCAATGACTAAGGATCATGTACCACCCCACTTCTCCTACTCCGCTTTGTCCAGCTACACGCAGTGTGGCCACCGGTACTACCTGGAGAAGGTAGCCCACGTTCCCGAGATTCCTTCCTGGTGGTTCGTGGGCGGGCGTGCCGTCCACACACTGACAGAGATGTACGACCTGGAAGGCGAAGAAAAATTCCAAGAAAGTGGTCTAGACCATTTATGGACTACTGTCTTCATGGCTGAAGTGGAGTCACAGGCGAAGAAGTTTCCCGACCTTACCGTTTGGCGGACGGCCGGGAAGAAGAAGGCTCGTCCGGACGGTGAGGACTACCTCGCGTGGATGGACCTTGGCCCCCAGTTCCAGAACTACATCGATTGGCGGCGGCGTAGTTCTGGTTGGGAGCTGTGGGACCCCTACCTGGAGAACGGCACGCAGACTGTCGCTGTCGAGCTCCCGATCGACATCCCGATCGGGGGATGGACGATGAAGGGCTCTGTAGACCGCGTGTTTGTGTACCCCGGAAGCGGGGCACTAGTGGTGGTAGACCTGAAGACCGGCAGTCGGATGCCGGAGAATGAGGACCAGCTCGGTACCTACGCGGTGGGCATCCACGAGCAGTATGGCGCGCGGCCGAACTTCGGTGCCTACTTCAACCCTCGGCTGAACAAGCTCAGCGAGATCTATAATTTGTCCACCTACACTCTTGACTACATGGGTCGTCTTGGTGTACAGTTGAAGACAGCAGTACAGAACAAGGTGTTTCTGCCCCACAAGACCAACCTGTGCAACTACTGCCCTGTCAACCAGGGCTGTGAGGCCTTCGGTGGGGCGGACGCCCACCTCTACCTGATAGAGAAGGTGCTCGGTGGCAGTTAAGTTTCATGAAGAACTCTTTCGTGTGTGGCTTCGCGCCAGGCGGGATGAGTGGAACGCGTTCAAGCGTGATGAAGGGTCTATGATGACCTTCTCGGAGTACCTGGCGGCACGAGAGACCTACCTGAGGGAGGTTAACGGTGGCTAAGTTCAACGCCTGTATCGGTATTGGCTTCGCCAACGCCACCCAGCGGATTGAGTTTGAAGTGGACGATGAAGACCTGGAAGGTCTGTCCTCGGACGATCGAGAGGAATACCTCTACCGAGAGGCAGAGGAAGTCATCAACAGCTACGGAATTGTTGAGATTTACTACGAGGAGATTGACTAATGGCTAACATCGTTTACCGTCTGCCTGGCAAGGAGCAGTACAGCTACGCGGAGGTCACGTTCAACACGGATGACCTTGAGTACGCCGACCCGGCGGCTCGCCTGGAAGTCCTCCAGGGCGCTCTGACGGACCTGGGGCTGGTTTACCCTGAGGCAGCCGCTCGTCCGGCTCCTGCGGCTGCTACTGGCCCGCGTGACGCGGTTCCCGCCAAGTCCAACGGTGCCGACACCACCTGTGTCCACGGCAACCGCTCTCGTGTGGCTAAGGCCAACTGGGTTGCGTGGTTCTGCCCGCAGCCCCAGGGCGCGGCTGACCAGTGCAAGGCCTCTTTCGAGAAGAGGAACTAGTGTACGAGATGAACGAGGCGTTTGCTAAGAACGTGGTCGCCCATCATCTGGCCGCTGAGGGCATTCGAGTTGCGCTGGAGCAGAACGCGATCGGTTGGGGGGAGTTCCTGGAGATAGGGGAGTACGACTGGAAGCAGATCGTGGCTGACACCATTCTGATCTCTGTGAGCCTCCGGCCGCACAAGCAGGACGTCGAGGAGTCTCTCCTCTACCTCGCCCAGAGGGCGGATAAGGAGCTGTAAGTGCTGTCGCTTGCCAAGACGTTACGCCAGGAAGGAAACCGTGGTGAGGCCCTTCCTGAGGTGTTCACCAGCTTCACAGCGGGTGGCATCAAGTTCCGTCGTGGCAGTCTGTGCATGATCGCGGGCGTGCCTGGGTCCTACAAGACCCAGCTCGCCCTCGCTCTGGCGGATAGCTGGAAGGTTCCCACACTGTACATCTCCAACGACAGTGATGAGACCACCGTGGCGAGCCGTTTGATCGCCCGCCGAATGCAGCTGTCCACAGAACGGATTGAAGAGCGGATGCACCTGGATTCGAAATGGGCGAGTTCTGCCCTCACGGATACAGATCACATCAAGTGGAATTTCAATCCCAATCCCACCCTACCAGAGGTTGAGGAAGAGCTCGACGCTTTCAACGAGGTCTTTGGGCTCCCTCCGGTCTTGGTGGTCGTGGACGTCCTCATGAAGATGAACTACATGGAGGACAGCGAGCACAGCACGGCCATGCGCATTGTGGACTACCTGGCCGGAATTGCCCGCGACTATTCCGCTTGTGTGATCCTGGTGCACCACGCCAGCGAGGGGGTGCCGGGAAATCCGGTGCCTCCCCGCTCGGCCATCCTTCAGAAGGTCTCACAACTGCCGTCGCTGATCCTGAATGTCGCTCCGGACCCGTGGACGAAGAACCTGTGCGTGTGTGCTGTGAAGAACCGCCACGGACGGCAGGATCCGTCCGGGCGGGAATATCTCACCCTTAAGGCTTACCCCGACCAGTGCAGGTTTGAGGACATGTGATGAAGGCTAAGGTTATTCTGTCTGACGCTACTGTGGACAAGATTCAGCTTGAGTTGACTGAAGACCAGGCGAAGGGCCTGTTCGCGCTCTACGAGCGTATTCGTACAGCTTCTTGGACGGGTGAGGACTTCTACCCGACCCCGGCTGATGTCTACCTGGCCGAAGAGCTTTACCACGTTGGCCGAAGGATTGATTTCAATTGAACACTGCGGTGAACAACAAGCGATTCGGCTTCAACGCCGAAGCGGAACTACTCCAATACTTCCGGGACCACGGTCTCATCTCTGAGCGCCTGCACCTGGCAGGTACGGAGGACGAGGGAGATCTCATAGTCCAGTTGACTTACAGCTCCCCGATCGTGGTCCAGTTGAAGACTTTCGCCGCTCGTACCACGAAGGGCGAAGACCGGCCTCTGCCGGTCTCTAAGGTCAAGGGCTGGTGGAAGGACCTGAAGGCACAGCGAGAGGCTTACAGAGCCCACAGAGGGCTCAGGGTGGCCCCTCCTGGTCTGTTGGTGGTGAAGGTCAAGGGTCAGTCTTGGGATGACGCCCTGATCATCCGACGACTAGGGGATTGGGTCGGACATGATTAGATCTATTCTATCCCACTATGGTGTATCAACTCCAGACCGGCCTGGTTGGCACCCGGTGAGGTGCCCCTTCCACGATGACGAGCACACCAGTGCGAGTGTCGGCATAAATGTCAGCCCGAGAGACGTGTTCGTGTGTCACGCCTGTGGCGTGAAGGGTGACGCCATCAAGCTTATCATGCAGCAGGAGGGAATGGAGTATCGTGCTGCTAAGCAACGAGCAGAGGAACTTGCTAGAGACTTCGGCGAGGGCGTACAATCAGACCCTGTGGAAGGCAATAGACTACCTGGACGAACGTGGAATCCCGGTGGACCTGGCCAACGAGGAAATGTTGGGCTACGTGGACGACCCACTTCCCGGTCAAGAGCAGTTTAAGGGAAGGCTGAGTATCCCGTATGTCACCAGAGCTGGTGTCGTTAATCTTAAGTTCCGCGCAATCGGAGAAACGTCAGCGCCAAAGTACCTCAATCTCTCCGGATTCGAAACGAATCTGTATCACGTTGAGTCTTTTTTCACACAAACTGAGTTTTTCTGTGTCACCGAAGGTGAGATTGATACGATCTCACTTCTCTCCGCTGGACTTCCCGCCGTTGGCATCCCTGGGGTTAAGGCTTGGAAGCCTTTTTATCGAAGGTGTTTTGACGACTTCCCCGTTGTCTACGTCTTTTGTGATGGAGACGAGCCGGGCAAGGACTTTGGTAACTTTTTGGCTAGGGAAATCAAAGCTCGGCCGATTCACATGCCGCCAGGTGAAGATGTGAATTCCATGCTCGTCAAGAACGGCCCGGAGTGGCTGAGAGAGAAGATCGGGAAATGACCCTCAAGCTTTCAAAGGTCCGTGGTCACGCGGACCAATACACATTCATCTACGACAACGGCTCAAAGGTGGTGTCCTGGCAGGTGAACGGAAACGATGTGGACACGGAAGTACTGACGGATGTGGTGGACACGGTTCACCCGGCGATTGCGCCGACTGTCCCCCAGTATCCGATTCACGGCCTGCCGATAGGCCCTGTGTTCGTCCAGCCCGCTCTGCCGGGAGCTGAGAACTACGGTGCCGAGGCAGCCGACAGGGCTGCCCGTGAGGAGGAGATGCGCCTTCGGAACGGTGGCGCTGCTCTCGCCAAGGGTATCGGCATGGCGTTCGACGACATTCCCATTGTGGACACTGATCGGAATGACCTGCCCGGCGTGAACTGGGGTGCCTGACACTTGTTGTGAAGACGAAAACATGGTATGGGATTCAGATGGTGAGATAATCTACCGGCGCAAGTGCGATTGTATTTGCCACTGTCCCGAAGGCGACGACGATTTGGAGTGGCCTAGTGAGTAAGCGCACTCGAACTGCGCTTGTCATCTCCGATATGCAGTGCGATCTACAGGACGACGATTTCCTCGGGCGAGTGCTTACGCTCGCCCGGGATCTCGATCCCGATAAGGTCGTCTGGATCGGTGATGAGAGCGACGCTACTACCATCGGTAGGTGGGTACAGGGCGGGCCAGAAGAGGCCGAGGGCAACCTACAGCAGCAGATCGACGTGACTCACGGCTGGCTCAAGCGGGTCCGTGAGGTCACCCCCAATGCCACGCACGACATGGCCTACAGCAACCACCTCGCCCGGTTCTCCCAGTCCATCACAACCCGCCTCCCGGCGTTCCGGAAGCTCCGTGCTCTCTCGATCGAGAACCTGTTCGGTTTGGACGAGCTGGAGATCTCATACCGTCGGGAAATCTTCGAAGTCTTTCCCGACGTTATTGCAGGGCATGGTCACCAATGGGGTCTTACGAGTGCCAACCAGTATATGAAAGGTACGAGTGTGGTGGCGAAGACTGGGAAGTCTGTTGTTGCCGGGCACACCCACCGACCTCTGCTCACTTCAGCGGCGGTCGGCTACAACTTCAATATGCAGACGAACTTCTACATGAATGTCGGCTGTTCCATGCGCTTCAGTGCAGCGGAGTACATTACGTCAAAGTCTCCTGAATGGGGCCATGGAGTGGGGGTGTTGACGTGGAACAGGACATTGGACCGGACGATGCCGGAACTACTGGTGGCACAGAATGGCCGCTTCTACTACCAGAACAAGTGTTACTGAGGCTGAAGCGGGCCATACCAGATCACTCGAATTGCTGTCGCCATTGTGACCACCGATACCATCCCAACGGACGGGGCTATGTATGTGCCCCCTGTTGGTTTGGTCAAGTGGCCAGTAATTGGCCTCTCGAAGAGAAGACGATCTAATGGATATCCAAAATGCCGTGAATGACACCGCCTGGGCGATCTTCCGAAAGTACCCTCTGGTGGACGTGGAGGACACTGCACAGGAACTGTGGGTGTGGCTATCCAGCCACCCGGCTAAGTTGGTGGCGTGGAACGGGGACGAGTACGGTGAGGCTAAGCTCCGGAAGACTCTCCGGCGGGTAGGCTCTAGGTACGCTCAGAGCGAGCAGGAGACCCGACAACAGCTCGGGCTAGACAGGGACACCAGACAGGACTACTAGGCCATTAGAGAGGCTGTGAGAGGCATGGATGAGGTTATCAAGTACGACGGCACGACAGCTGACCGCGCTGATGCGGTGGATCGCTTCTACGAGTGGTCGGCATGGGATCTCGCCGAGGAGTTGTACGACGCTCGTGTGTTGGTTCGTCGGCTGCTGACGATGGTTGCCCCCGAGAAAGATGCCGAGGGTGTGCTAGACCACCTGCCTTACTGGGCAACCCGCTAGAAACAAGAAAGGCCCTCAGCCAATTTGGCTGAGGGCCCTCTTTGTGTTTAACCTATCTGACCTTTGTACGAGTCGGCCATCTCTCGCCAGTATGCGGCCCATTCGGCTGCGCTATCCAGCGCCGCCAGCACTGTGTGAATAGCGTCTTGCTCGTGTGCTAGCAGCCCATGCGAGGGGCGCGCCAACCACTCCAAAAATTCGACCGCTTCGCGCGTGGCGTCATCCATCAGAACGGCACCTCGTTCCAGTCCCACCCTGACTCATTCTCGCCCGGGTAATCGGTGTAGTTGCTCTCCTCGTCCTCCTCGATATCCGGGTAAAGCTCGTCCCACTCCTCCGGAGTGACACCGGAGATGAGGAATTCCCGGTCATCTGCGGAGAGGTGAGGGAACGCGTCCTGAACGAACTGGTTGGACAGCGCGAAGTACCCATACGCTTCTTCGGTGATGTCGATTTCACGGGTGTGCTCAACGCCTGTGGCCTGAGAAACCTTGGTGATCTGCATTACTCATCCTCTCTGTCTAAGTGGAGAATGAGGGGCAGGCGGTTAGTCCTGCCCCAGGTTCCTCACTCAGCCGGATAGAACCTATCGCACATCGCGGCCTCGTCCCAACCCCAATATCCGGGCGGGTCTTCCGGCCCTTCGTCCTTGAGTTCTTCGTACAACTGTGTCCAGTCGGCCAGGTTCAGCAGGTCCCGGCCGATACCCGCCCAGAAGTCGTTTTCCGGCCGCATGTTCAGCTCAACAAACGAAAAGAGATCTTCCGGTGACTCCACCTCGTACTGAATATCTTGGTAAGTGGGCTCATCGTTGCTGAGCCACAGATACAGAACACGAGTGACATCGTTCATCAGATCATCCAATCCGGCAGACCATCGTCCACCCAATCAGGTGCCTCATCGTGAAAATCCGGCCAGTTGCCTTCGTCCTGGCCTAGGGCGTGACCCAGACACAGAGAGTCACTAAAGATACGAGACTCACCGCACTGATCCACCGCGCACTCGTTACCATACTCCAGCGCACACCTGATCTCATCCAAGACGATGCGAGGCAGTGCCTCCACCTGCTCATCAGAGAACTGGACGCGCTCCACGCCGTCGTGAGACACACTCACTCGCTGGTAAAGCTGTGTGCTGTGCTCCAGCACCGACAGCATGATGCTACCAGGTGTCGGCCGGACGTCAAGCACAGTGCCCGGACCGATGCTGTTGCCGTGCTCGTCGTGCCAGATGACCTCTTGACCGAGGTAGAACGAAGTGGGATTGATCATTTGATCAACTCCGCCATCTCCTCGAAGTAGTACACCACGTCGGAAAGTCCTCCGGAGTGGCCACGATCCCAAGCGATACTCCACAGAGTACTGATCTTGGGGTGGTACGGATCCACCCCACAGTACTCCGCCAGTGTGGCAATAAAGTCCACATCCGCGCGGTTCCACAGAACTTCCCAATCCGGTTCTTTCATCTCTCACCTCTCTAAGTAGAGAGGAAGGCCCTGGCATCGCCAGGGCCAACCCCCTCATTTAGACAGGCCGAACAGTCAGGATCACCTTGATGATCTCACTCCGAGTGTCTACGTCCACGGTAACGTCGGTAACGTAGTACGCGTCCATATCGTGCTCAAAGCGTGCACCTACGGGCGCGAAAATGTGGATGTCTTCAATCCACGCGATGTCCTCCCACGATCGCATCGCATCGCTACGGTGAAGGACTGTGACCTTGCGCCATCGCGTCTCTGTGACCGGCTTACACATGGCGGACAATCACTACGTGCTCCGAGTCAGTCAGCTCCGAGACCTCAGAGCCGTGCACAGTGACCCGGAGCTGAGTCGCCTTGCCAGGACCCTGCCAGCAGGCTGCGGTGACCGTAGCGACCTTCTCAGAGCCGTTGAAAGACACCTTCTGACCGAGCCACTTGTCAGCGGCGTCAGCATTCGGGTTGTACGTGTAGGAACGTCCCAACATGATCTTACCTCTTTCTCGCGAAGCGGAATGCAATTCCGCATCGTGCAGAGTCTCGAAATCTTCGAGACTCAGCCAAACTGATCCTCAGCTTGGTGAAAGGCCAGGGCACACGTCCCTGGCCAATCATCATTCCGTGATCAGGGTGAAACCAACATCAGTGAAGTGCTCGTTCCAATCGGAGTCCCACCATCCCTCACGACTGCTACCGCCATCGTGGCAATAGGGAATGTGGGTGTACCCCGCGTCATACGCGGCGGCGAGACGGTGATGGCCGTTGCAGAGTTGCTTGACCCTCACGTCATACGCGACCGGCTGATTGATCAAACCTCCCTTGCGGAAGTGACCGACCAATTCCTGATAGGAGTCGTCCTGTCGCTTGTCGTCAAGCGCGTGCTCACAGAGCGCATAGCCGCACTCCCAGCATTTGCCAAAGTCACCACTGTTGCCCCGCAACAGTTCGTCAATGGCGATATACCCCCGGACAAGATCCGGGTTGGAGCAGGGAAGGTACCCTGCCGGAAGGGCTTCCGTCAGCATAAGCTGTTCCATGGTAAAGCTCCCTTGGTACCAAACTGTTCGCCAGTTTGGACACAGCCCAGGTGCAAGACCTGGGCCGTGCTCACTCTGTGATCAGTTGTCCTGAAGGCGAATCTCGCGGTTGTTCTCCACGTCCCAAATCGCGATCTCATTGAAGTTGAGACCAACGGCGATAGCCTCGTCCAGACTCTCAATGTTTCGAGAGATGTCGATGTAGATCTTACCCGTTTCCTGGTCGGTCCACACCCCTGCGAAGTACTCTCCCAGTCCCTCGCTGAAGAAGTGCCAGTTACGGGTGAGCCACGCATCCGTGGTGTGGTACACCCGGTACTCATACGGCCCCGCAAGAACGAGACTCGGCACGTACCCGCCGACCATGTAACCAGACTTGGGAACCTCGTTCTCCGCGTTCACACTGTACCCCTCGTCCGAGTGGTCGAGGAGAATGTCAGTGATGTCCTTCGGACTGAACATGTTTACTCCCTAAGTACCAAACCGTTTGTCGGTTTGGGCGGTGGAACTGATCGCAGTGTATCAGTTCCCCGCTCACTCCGCAATCGGATGCTACACCTTACGGAACGCCACTTGCGTACCTGATATGCTGTCCGCCACGTTTTCAGCGGGCACTGTGTACTCAACCACCTTGAATCCGTTGGCCCTCAGCACGTCGTGCCAGCCGTCGAACCAAGCGTTGAGTGACTCGCGAGAGTCACACGCTGCCAGGTAGTCTCGGCGGTTGAAACCCTCGAACTGGTCGATGTCAAAGTCGAGGGCCCAGGTGGGATGTTGCATGTTTGCATGACTGTCGCACATGCAATCCCATGCGCTGGCGTCATACCAGGTGGCACCCCGATAGGGGCCCCTGCCGAACACGTTCTCATACCTGTACACAGTGCGCGTTTTCATAACGCACCCTTTCAGTACCTCAGACGGTTAAGCCGAGGTGGATTGGCCTACATCGTAGGCCTCACCATCAAGCCTTAAACACCTAGTTAGCCGTAGTAGTCGGTGGTCCGACCATCGTGCTTCATAATAAAACCCTTCGGTTACCCTCTGCTCAACGCAGGGGATACAGAGCAGGGACAGAGCCCCTGCCCCATACTCCTCGCGAGATCAGTCCTCCAAATCGCCAAACACGGCGTGAGCCCACTCGAACGGCTCCATACCGTCGAGAGTCCACTCGCCGTCGATGTACTCGAACTCGGCTACAGGAATGTACTCCCCGTAAGCGGCTTCAATGGACACCTGAACCTCCACCAAATCCCGCATGGCGGAATCGGGAATGCCGTTCATTGCACATCCTTTCTGTGCAACCACGATTCATCGTGGTTGTGCCAGGACGTCGAGTATCGACGTCCAGTCTGATGGTTCATGGATTGGGCCACATAGTGGCCCGCACCATCAGCTATCAGGCAGTGAGGTACAGCTTGCCGTTGTCACCTTCGTATAGGCTAGCGTCCCCATACACATGGGCAGCCTTGGTGAGCCTGTCACCCTTATCACCGTAGCCACGATCCCAGAAACCGGCACCGTGACGGTTGCGGGTGAGCACGAAATCGTGCCCAGCCAATTCGGGGGAGATCTCTGCGAGATCAGCCTGATTGGCTACCACGAAATCACGTGTCTGATAGAAGAGATCCAACAGCGAAGGGGAGATCGTGATGTCGTACGGGCTGAACCTCGCGTTGAACGGCTCGCCATTGTCATCCGTTTCAGACCACAACAGCGCTTCCAACGCTGCCAGGTTCGCGCGGGTCACATAGTCTGCGATGTTCATTGAACGTCCTTTCAGCTTGGTTGTACAGGGATTGGCTGGCATCGCCAGCCTCACCCTCTGCCACCAAACTCTATTCGTAGCGCGGGAACACTTCCGGGAAGTCCGCGCCGGGCACATCTTCGATGTACACCCGGTAGTCACCTCCGTAATAATTCACGTCGGTGTACCGGTAGATGGGTGCGTAGCGCACACCCTCCTCATAGCCGTCAAGGAGTCGGTCCACCCGCTGTTTCTGTGCGGAGGGGTATTCCTCCGAAAGCTCAGCTTGCACCCGCTCAGCGTCACCAGCGGGCACTTGACGGGAGGTGATGAGGGAACCACAGTCCACCCACCAACCGCCCTCCTCAGGCCCACCGTACGCCTGACTCAGTTCGTAGACATTCACGAACTTGAAGCCTTCGGCGAACTGAACCTTCGGAGTGTCTTCACTCTCCATGATTCCCTTTCTCGGCCCGTGTTCACGTGCCTAGTGCCCCATGTGCACTTTGAGTGCTGGCCATGTTCACCCATGGGACTGAACGCTATCCGCGCTCGTTGTAGATCTCGACGTATGTGGCCATGTCCGCGGCCACGTTGGACAGGTACTGCCAGAATGCGGCAGGATCCTCATGCGGCGCAAACAGCGTCACATTCGGATAGCCCTCGCCCTGGATCACGACCCACCCTCCCGGAGTGCTACCTGTGGGCAGCTCTCGGGAAATGGTAGTACCAGCATCCGTGTGAATGTTGATCGAGATATCCATTATTCCCTTTCCTGGCGCACCTTCGTGCGCCTAGCGCACTCCACTTGATCGACACACATTCTGTGTGTCGTACAGAACGACTACGCGTAGTCGTTCCATAGGTAATCTCTGTGGAGTGCTCACACTCACCAGGTGAGTGTGTACCTCTTGCCCCTGTACTCGTAGTCGACGTCAGCAGTGCCGTGCATGATACCGGCTTGCTTGGCCCACCGCTTGATGGCGATGTCCAGGGTAGAACCGGCCGCGTGGCCGTGGTCGTCTGTCCAGACGACCCATGTTGCGCCGTCTTTGTTGACGTAGATCGACCAATCAAGGTATTCGGCTACGTCTGAATTCACGTAGCCGATGCCATAGCCAGGCTCAGTGATGTCAATGACAAGGTCAGCCATTGTTCCCTTTCCACACGCCACATGGCGTGCCCAGCGCCAGCCCAAGGATTCGAACCCTGGTCGCTTCGATTCGAGGGGGACGGCTGATATTATCTCTCCCCTTTTCGCTGCTCACATCCGTGAGCGTGCTACGTCTGAGCTCATCCTGTGCGACAGTAGTGCATAAGCCGGTCGCAACCGGCTCCCTGCCCGCGCTGGCAAACCCTCGCTTTCTGCGAGGCTGCCACACTGCGTGTGGCGCATTCTGTTGATATTGTGCGGCACCTGGGATCTTGATCCGTAGATCACTCTTGATCCAGCACTGAGCCGGACGAGCAACACCCTCTGCTCCGCTCACAACAGGGAATCTCCGCCTGTTGCCTATGGTCGGAACGGCACCACCGGCTGACACCCTTACGGGATTCCCGGCCTACCCAGCGTGCTGGGCGGTTCCGGTGCTGCGGTGTTGCGGCCTGACAACGAGAACTATCCTCGCTTCCGGCGAGGTTGTCAACTCCCCAGGTCAGGGCGCCAAAGGTGCCCTTGCCCGTAGGCCACGAACGACGTTCGTGTGCCTCGGTGGGAGCGCTGTTGCGCTCCTCACTCAGGGTCGCAAGCGAGGCTTGCGCACCCCTCGTCAGAGGCTGTTTTCAGGCCTCGCTAGGCGAGGGCACAGGAGGCAGCCTGAGCGGCTGGCAGCACCTAGGTGAGGACATGACAAAGCCCCTGCCGTTGGACACACAGTGCGTGTGTCCTGCACGACACCTAGACGTGCTAGGTGTCGCTAGCAGGGGCTCAGTGAGGCTGTGAGGGCTACGCGTTGGCTGTCCACACAGCGCGGAACGTGTCGTGAGAGCACTTGAACGGGCCAGCCATGGCCCCCTCAGTCCACTGGTCACCGAGGCACGCAATCATGTAGGTGACCGTCGTGGGGGTGACGTCCAGCACCAGCGCGTGGCGCTGCGTGCGCTTGGACGCGTACTCGGTGAGCTTTGTGATCTCCATGGTGCGCTCCCTATCGTGTGGTTGGTTGGGCTGTGCCCAGCCTATCAGCGCTGCCAAGCGCTGTCAACAGCGTACGTGCGGCACATCAGAGCACGTACATACTGTCCAATTCCCCGTGCCTGTGCACGCGTGTGATAGTGCACGTGATCAGCATGTACCACTGCCAATGAATGCACACACAACGCCGCCGCCTAGTTGTGTCTTGTATTCACTTCAATTCTTACGCATATGTGAGGCAGACTCACTAGTAAGGAGCGCAAAAGGGCAGCGACTGTTACGTTCGACCCCAGGATTTTAAATTCACGCGCGAGGGAAGTGCGTATAACCCTCTAAAACTCGCGGATAAACTTCGTCACGCTCTGTGGAGCAGGTAGTACACGGACAGTAGTACTGGTTACTGTACAAGCAAGGTATGGTCACGATAGTGTAACGATCGTGGAGAAGTCCTTGCAAACGACCTTGCTCGAAGGCTATACTATAGTATACACTATCTAGTAAGGGAGCGGGAGCTCCAAGCGACCGCTCCCGCCCAGTCAGTCTCCCAGCCGCTTCAAGCGGCTGGTAAATAGAAACAGGGCAGCCCCTAGGGTGGCTGCCTACTAAGAACCTAAGCGAGAAAGTGCAGTGAGGCCGCCCCAAGCGGCCTAGTCTCACGACACGAAACGAACGAGCTTAGGTTAAGGATATCTATTTCCTTTCGCCGGAATAGTCGGCGTAGCCGACGACCGAGTGAAATGGAGAATGACAATATGGCTTATACGCCAAAAGCTTCTTGGGAGAAGACCAACGAGCGGGTGCTACCCGCTCCAGCCAAGAAGGCTAAGATCTTGGAGCTGTTCGCCAAGGGGCGAACCATCAAGGACATCTGCGATGACATCGGTATGTCGCCGAAGACGTATGAGTACTACCGTAAGACTGACCCCGAGTTCAAGGAGCGGATGGATCACATCCGCCAGTTCCGGGATACAGGTGAGATCGCCCGGAACCGCAAGGCGGTTCCTCGATTCGAGGAGTTCAGCGCCAAGTATCTTGGCGCCAAGGTCTTCCCTCACCAGCAGCAGTGGATCGATCTGCTGGAGGGCAAGGAGCCCTTGGGGCTCCACCACACTCAGCGGTACGAGAAGGGTAACTCCTCTCAGCACCTCATCATCAACACCCCGCCGGGACATGCCAAGTCCACCACCATCACGACGAACTACGTGGTGTGGCGGATCGTGCAGAACCCAGATATCAAGATTCTCATCATATCCTCCAATGCCACCAACGCCAACAAGTTCCTCTACGCCATCAAGATGCGGTTGGACTCCACGCGAGCCTTCAGCGAGCTGAAGAAGGACTTCGCCCCGGTGGAGGGCTTCGATGGTGGTAACGCCATTTGGCGTAACGACATGATTTACGTCAACCAGGCTCAGGACGAGGAGGTTACTGGTGAGAAGGACCCCACAGTTCAGGCTCTTGGTATCGGAAAGAAAATTTACGGTGCTCGTGCGGACCTCATCATCCTTGACGATGTTGTCGACGCATCAAACGCTCATGACTTCGAGAACCAGATCGACTGGATCCAGAATATCCTCCAGTCCCGCATCGACGCGGACGATGGAAAAATCCTGGTCGTGGGGACCCGTCTGGCTACACAGGATCTCTATGGAGAACTTGTCAAGCCTCAGTATTACGATGGGGAAGAAGTCCCTTGGACCTATCTGAGCCAACCGGCTGTATTGGAGATGCCCGATGCGGATCCTACCACCTGGATTACTCTCTGGCCCCGAAGCAATCAACGTCCTCGGGGTAAGAGTTTTGAGGACATGGAACCTGACAGAGATGGACTATTCCCCAAGTGGGCTGGACCTCAGCTGTCACGTAAGCGCAGTGGCATGTCTCCTCGGAACTGGTCTATGGTCTACCAGCAGGAGCAGGTAGCCGGAGATGCCATCTTCACGCCTGCGTCTGTTAACGGTTGCACGTCTACTCGCCGTCCTGGCCCTCTGGTGGCTAGTCCCCTTAGGCCTGCGGGCATGCACGGGCTCACGGTGGTGGCTGGTCTTGACCCTGCCGCCGCTGGCAACACTGCTAGTGTGGTTCTGGGACTGGACCGGCAGACTGGTAAGAGGTTCCTCC
>Ga0207700_10000130_pt1 | contig 44812 bp, 78 predicted proteins | sample LARL82metaG_FD_184348 | JGI IMG/M metagenome (GOLD analysis project Ga0207700, IMG submission 184348) | Corn, switchgrass and miscanthus rhizosphere microbial communities from Kellogg Biological Station, Michigan, USA - LAR L8-2 metaG... | ecosystem: Host-associated > Plants > Roots >...
ATATACTTTAACATAACTATAAGATAATAAGATAGGTAAATTTAATAACGTCACAAAATATTACTGTTGTAATGCAAGAGAAATTCACTGTATCAATTCCAAAAGGTGAAAAAATTGTCCAAGAAGTAAAACAACTCATAGGTAGACAGTCATTATCCTCTGTAGCAATAGACGCATTAAAACTCTACAAGAATAAGGCTGTAATGGGTACAAACTCATACATTGATAAAATTCCAGATTGGAAGATTTGGAAACAAACAGCCCTAGGCCTATCAGAGTCAGAGTTGGATGATTCCATAGAAAGACTTGAACACCTAATCAAAATATCAAAGGCAATAAAGAAGTTCAACAGTGGTGTACTAAGGTCAGGTATTGACTTTTGAGTATTCCTACAGTCCTTTGTGATACTTGTAAGGTAAATCAGGCCATAAAAGGTTTCAATGCTGAGAAGGCAGAGTGTTTTGAATGTTGGGCCAAAAGAACAGGTGCTTCAGTTGATCCAATAATTGAGAGAAAGATAGTACCAATAAGGTCATTATCAGCAAAATGTGAGGGTAGAACCAATACTTTTGACGCTTTGGTGTCAAGTACTGGAGAGTTCAAGACTGTAACTACCCAGGTAGATGGGTTATGTCCTCAATGTCATAACACCATATCAGTAATAGGTAATGGATTTGAAAATCCAAAAATGCCATACTGTAATGATTGTAATGTAAAGATACGAGAACTTCCAGAGACTGCAGTAACAATGGATATGATGAGAATAGTCATAGAGGAATTTCTTGAAGAATCTGAGAATAACTCTCCAGTATTTTATGATGGTATTGTGTTTGGTAATGACATCAAAACCACATTCGCAGGTCAAAGGAAGAGAATCACTGCAGTATACAAGTCAGTAAAGGCAAAAGATGGTAAGACAAATGATGTGGTATTACTAGTGGATGAAATAGAGGATATTGGTGAACCTGATTACATCAAACTGACTCCAGAAGAAGCCCAAGTTATCAAAGAGAGAATTTCAAAGGAAGGTTTGGGCCCAGTAGTAAACTCATTTGCCTCAGATATTGAGGGTGACTTGGATAACATCAAAAAATCATTTTTAGTAACTATTGTGGGTGGTTCAGAAGGAGCAACAAGAAGAACAAACTCACATGTTATGCTAATTGGTAATCCTTCAGGTGGAAAATCAGAATTGGGTAAAAGAGCCATAAAATGTGTCTCTAAAGCAAGTTACGTTATTGGTGTATCAACCACAAAGGCAGGACTGGGTTCTGGAATGGTCAAAATGCCAAACGGTACAAGTGTAGTAAGAGCAGGGCCTTTAATACTCAATTCAGGTGGATTGGTAGTAATTGATGAATTTGACAAAATGCACCCTGAAGATAAAAAAGGACTGTTAGAGTGTCAAGAACAACAAACAGTGACAATAACAAAGGCAGGTGTTGAAAGTCAAAGAACAGCCAAGACTGCAATCATATCTATAGCAAATCCAAAGTATGGTATTTGGTCATACGAGGATGGAATACTTGAAAACATCAATGTTGATTCATTTTCTCTCCAGAGGAATGACTTGATTTGGAAACTTCCTGAGCATAATGACATAACAAACTCAAACATGGCTGATGTTATACTCAAACTGGGTGTTACTGAAAAACTAAAATTATTCCAAACTGAATTGGAACTGAAAAAGTATGTAAATTATGTAAAAACATTAAATCCACAAATTAGGGATTCAGCAAAAAGAATGATCAAGCATTTTTACCTCAAAATGAGTAAGACTAAACACAAGGATACATTACCAATGGAACCAAGACAACTTGAGGGCCTAATTCGTATCAGTACAGCCATAGCAAAAATGAAGATGAAGGATGAGGCTGATGAAATTGATGTACAGGAAGCAATAGACCTTTACAAGGCCAGTTTAGAGTCATTTGGAATAGACACTCATGGTGATATTCAACAGATGAAACTTGTAGAAGAGAAAATGACAAGGGAACAACTAATCAATCACATAGTAAAGGAATCTTCTGATGAGAATGGTCATTTTAAGCATACTGACGTTATCAGAAAATGGGTTGAGAAGGACTTGTTCAAGGATACTGAATCTGCAGAAAAGTTCTTTGATAAACATGTAGGCGAAAAGTTCTTTAGGTGCGAAGATGGTAAGTACAGGAAGAGTCAAATCTAATGTGCCCAAAATGTAACTCAAAAAATACTGAAAAATCAGAAGGTTATTGGGGCCTATCTTTCTTTCATCAAACAAGAACCTATTACAAGTGTAAAGATTGTGGATATGAGTTCTAATGAAAAGAACAGAAGCGTCAAAATCAGATGAGTATGGAACACCACCTGAGTTACTTCCAGTTATTTTCAAGATAGCAGGTTTTACTCCAACACTTGATCCATTTGCTACTGAAGCCAATGCAATATTTCCACACTTTATCACAAAAGAACAAGACGCATTAAAACACCCATGGTTGGAAGACGCTTATGTTAATGGCCCATTTTCATGTACCAAAGAATGTGTAGAAAAATGTCATAAAGAATGGAAGGAAAACAACATCAACATTGTAATGCTAATTTCAGCCAGGTCAATGAAGATGAATTATTGGCATGACATCATTGAGGCAAATCACATAGAATATCATCCATTACGAGGTGGTATTTGCTTCTTGGTAGACGGTAAACCATATAGGGATAGTAAAGGTAGAAAATCCTACCATCAACAGGCCTTCCTAGTTGTTATCTGGAGAAGAAGGAAGAGTATTGACGACATTCTGGATGAGATTGTATAAATCTCTTGGATTCCCTTTAGGACAATATTTCTTGTAGTATTGTTCCCTTGTCAGGCCACCTGTAAATGGTACTTCTTCTTGAAGCCATTTTTGGTATTCAATCATACCACTTTTTGGTAGATAGTGATATATATCATATTCTACCACTTTCACCCTATGTTTTGTGTGATAACCCTTAATACGTTTGTATTGAAAATGTATTCCATGGAACCAATAATATGTCCAAATGACGAGTTCTGTTCTCATGGCCCACAAGACCATGATGAGGGTGCATGTTATTTCATAACAAACCCAAATCTGAAAAATGAAGACAATGTAAACAAATACTGCAAGTGTGTCGTAACTGATAACATTCGCAGATTTGGAAGGATTGGTTTCATGCCAATAGAACAACATGATAGTATGGTCACAAAGAATTGTATATCATGTGGTCTTCCAGTGGTACTGAGAATAGATGAAAGTACATGTATGACATGTAAAGAGTTGTCAGGAATGGCACTCTAACCCCAACTTTTTATAAAGCGGTAGATTTAATAGGTAGTATTAAAAACGTTATGTTAGAATGTTAGATTTACTAGAAGTAATAGTAGAGAAACGTGACTATAAACTAAAATTTGTATGGGGCTGTACTGAGGTAGTACAAGGTCAGAATTGCACTAGACCTGTAAGCCTTTTAATTGACAGAACCTTGGAAGAAGTCTCTGAGGGTAAGAGAAACATCAAGCAAAAATGCTTTGATGGTCATGTCACAAGGCCCTATAAAAAATGTACCAAATGTGGTGCAATTTATGAGATGGAACAACTTGATTGTAATAACTGCGAAGGTAGAGTCAGGAACCTGGCCCAGGCAGAAGTTGAAAAGGTTACTGCAGAAAAGAGAATTATCAAAATTAAAAAGCAGTTGAAAAAAGGTGAACTTGACGAGAAGAATTTTAATGAACAAAGAAACACGCTTGAGCAAATTATCAAAATCTCAGAAGCCATCCTCAAAGAACTCGCATAGAGTTTGTCCAAGGTGTAAAGGAAGAGGTTGGTTAAACAAGAGTCATTACTCTAAAGGTAGACAGTTTGAGTACAAGGTAAGAGACTTTCTAACTGAACGTGGATGGAAAGTAACAAGATCCTATGGTTCGAAAGGAGTTTTTGACTTGATAGCCGAATCAAGAGGAACAATATTAGGAATACAGGTAAAGAATCTAACTAGGGCTAAAAACAAGGCATATTTGACAGTAAAAGATATGACTGGATTAACTCATGAGATTTTACTAAATAAGACTGCTTTACCACCTGAATATGTCATGTGGGTTTGGGTTGGAATGAAACAACCACCAAAACAGGTAATGTTTCATAGGCCTATTAGAGTAATTCACGCATACAATGAAGATGGTGAGATACATTGGAGAGAATTAGTAGATTTATCTGAATGGAGAGATTGTTCAAACCTTATTAAACACAAAAAGTAATTCATATCATGGTGTATTTTGAACTAACCAAGGTAAAGGAGTTACTAGGTGAGACAGGAGACACCAACAACGTAAAAATCAACCGTTATGGCCAAATGGCTGATAATTTCATTAATTCTGACTTGTCAGGTGTTGAACCAACAATACCAATAAGCCCAGTTCCTGATATTGTGACAAAAATAGCCAATGAGATTACAGTAGCATATTTCTATAAATTTGAGAATGGTGATACAACAACTGCAGAACAGGCTGAAGAGACCTGGATCAAGTACTTTACTGGCCATTACAAGAGACCAAGATTTTACATAACGAGTGGAACATATTGAATATTTTACGTTTATTCTTCTATAACCCATTATTCAATAACTCAATCTTCAAGTACAAGGTAATAGGTAAGCCAAGGATTGAAGATGGTCATTACATACCTGCTCCATTCTACTGGGCCTGGAAGTAATGCCTTACTGTTATTTTGTCCTCAAAGGTAGTGGACACATAAAAGACTTGCCTTTATTCTACCAATATTTTGAAGAACTACTCAGGCCTGTTTTACATCAAGTTGTAGACATCAAGGGTAAACAATACAAAGTGATTGACATTAACCCAATCACAAATCCAGTTGGTGGAAACGTTACCTACTACCTTGAGCCTTATAATACTTACTATCCATACCGTACACCAAAGAAATCAGCAAGTCATGGTGGATATGGAGAGCCAGAGTTTAGCAAGATATAAATTCTAGTGGTTCCAAGGAGTCTACATGTCAATTAGACACCCAACATTTGTTTGTACAACATGTGGTGGAAATCTGAGAAAAGAATTTGAAAAATACGGTAGTAATTCTTCAACTATAAAATGTATAATATGTGGTAATGTTAAAAATATTATGGAAGCCTTGGCAGAAGATGAGAAACATTCACAATATGAAATTATTGGTAGAGATCCAATAGGTATAAAAATAAATGGAGTTTGGAGAATCTAAATGTATTGTGTAAGAAAAGTTTTTGAGATGGAAAAGCCTGATGATATTTATCAATTAAGGCCTATTGGAGACGTACACATTGGTTCTCCATCCTTTGACCAGGAAAAGTTTGAGAGTGTCATAAACAGTATTTCTAAAATGGATAACGCTATTGTCATTGGAATGGGTGATTATATTGATAACGTACAAGCCTGGGCCCAAGGTGGTAATGACAAGAGATGGAATTATCATGCTCAAAGAAGAGACCAAATGACTACATTAGAACAGATTGTTTATTTCACAAAACAGTGGTCAAGAATTGCAGGTAAAAGTGTTGGTTTACACTCAGGTAATCATGAATGGAAATCAGTAGACCAACAGAGATTTGTCATGGATTTCTGTAATCCTAAAGACATGAGAATTGTTAAAACTAGTACTGGGTTACTACATCTTGAACCAATCATAAATGAAAAGACTGGAAAGCCAGATGTTTTATATTCTAATGATTACCTTGGAAGATTAGCATACGTCAATTTAGGTTTCAATTACAAGGGCAAGAGAGTAAGAGACTTTTTGATTTTATCAATGCATGGTGGATATGCAGGACTAAAGGCAGGTGGAGCAGTAAACCGTATGAAAGATATTACTGCAGACTTTGACGCTGATATTGTGCTGATGGGCCACAATCATGATACATGGACTAGACCAATAGTTAGAATTGGGTATGACCTAAAATCAAACTCTCCAGTTGAAAGAACAATCAGATTGGCAAACACTGGAACGTTCATGAAATCATACTCTAAAGACAATGACGGTTATGTTGAAATCAATCCAAAGGAAGCAAAAAGAGTTGGAACAGTAACAATCACATTACATCCAGACACAGGGAAGACAGATGGCCATGATTAAATCAACTAGGCCCCCAGGTAAGATAATACCAAGGTCAGTCATTCCAAAGGAACTAGTGATAATCAGTGAATCACCAATGGAAATACCTGAAGGATGGTTTACCCAACAACACCTACAATCACCATACAGTGAACGAGGTCTTAGAGATATTCTAATGAGAATGGTTAGAGATGGCCAATTACAAACAAAGAAGGGTAAAGTCAAACTAAAGACAGGAATGAGGATAATGAACCTCTACAAGAAGATATGAAAACCATTCCATTAACTGGATTTCAATTCTTATTTATTCTACTATTTAGTATAATGTCAATCTCAGTAGAACTTTATATTCATGCAATAAATCCACTTCTAAACCTCTTTGTGTTTACATTAGGATTGATATTCATGGTAATTTTACTATGTTATAGATTTGCTATTTTCTTATCAGATAGAGTGAAATTCAAATGAAATCATGTGTGGAGAAGCATATCCGTAAAGGATGGTCATTTGACCATTACATACAAGATTTTAGAATATTTCCAGTAGAAGAAATACTTAGAGGTAAGTTTGAACCACAATCAATAAAATCCTATGTTTTTGTTGGTAGACATGAGGTTTTAGAAGACTTGTATCATACATGCGAACATGAAGATTTACATGCAGTATTGGATCATATAGCAGAAGAAGATAACCTATTGATTGACATTGATATGGAACATTGGGCCATTCTTAGAGTAGCATGGTCAGACGAACTATAAATACCTAAATATTATCTCAGTAATATCTCTCCTATGGGTAAAAGGGGTAGGCCTGACGCAGGAACACAATTAGCCAATAGAAAGTCATGTGAGGAAGCCTTCAATAAGGGATGGGGTGTTCTCTTTGCCGCAAGTATGCTCAAACTTAACAAGCAAACCATATTGAACTACTATGATGAATTTAGAACCAAATTCCTACAGGAATCAGGTAACAAATTCATGGATCAACAGAGGATGGCCAAGGAACACGCAATAAATGCACTTGACTTTGAAATATCAGAATTGGATGATTTAATCAATGATAAAGAAAATGGATTTTACAGACGTTATTTAGATGATAGTGAAAACCCTGCATGGGGAACACTTCTTAAATCTGCCATGGAATTAAGATCAAGTCTAAAACAAACCAAATTTGCACTATCAATGACACCCACAATGGATGTCTCAATAGAGACCATAATCATGGAAACCCAGGGAGAAAAGACTAGACTTGTTGCAGAATCAAGGACTCTCAGCACTAAATAAACTCCATACTCTAGTGGAGAGAACAAAAGAGAAAATACCACCCATACAACGTGCAGATGTACCAATATTTGTAAAGGCAGAATCATTAGAAAAACTATCCAGGATTGAATCATTAACCTACAAATGGCAGGAGATGAATAGAATAATAGGTAATCCAATACACCCAGGTACTGGAAAGGTGTGCCCAGTAACACCATCACAGATAGCATATCATAATGTATGGAACTTAACACATAGAGTAGCATACAACAAGTCACGTAAAAGAGGTGCTACAGAAGCCTCACTAAGAACCGTTCTAGAGAACTGTTTTGATAGGTATATTGGTCACAAGGTTATCATGATTTCAGGTAACAGGCAGAGCCAGGCTGATGATTACTTGACCAGGTTTGATGATTTGTTATGGGGCCCTAATGACAAAGGATGGACTGACGCTTATGGTAAAATATGGAAATATAATGACTTGGTTAGCCAAAAGAGACATGATACAATGAAAATGACATGTGGAGTAGAACTAAAAACAATACCTGCCAACGAATATGCAGTCAGAGGTTTAGAGAATGTCAAATGTGTGTTGTTTATTGAGTGTGCCCACATTGACAGGACTGAGGATAGAAAGGTATACACTGCAACTCACCCATTGGCCTCTAACGACGATACCATGGATTTTATCTTGGAAACTACACCAAACGGTAAAAGAGGATTTTTCTACAATAACTTTACTAATAAAACCTCTGAATACTTCAAATTACAATATGATTGTGAATCAGCGATTGAGGAAGGCCTAATGACTAGAGACTTCATAGAAAAAGAGAAAAATAATCCTGAGATTGATTGGCGTCAAGAATACATGTGTGAATTTAGTACATCAAATAACTCAGCCTTTGATGAGAAATCAATAGTCTACATACCACAAAATGTTACCGATTATTCAAACATACTTAATACCTAATCTTAATATTGATCATTTAACCAAAATTAATTTACATGTTTATTGAAGTAGTAGTAACTAAGGATGGTAAAGAGGCTTCTATGGAGATTCATATCTCCAAGGCCAGTAAATCATGTAAAGACTTGGAGAGACAGGGAATCAAATTTAGACTTGGTAAAGTCATATATCACAATTAATAAATAGAACCTATTTTTACAGTTACTTCATGGGATGTCAATGTCCAAATAATAAACACTTCCAAGGATGTTCAATATCTCCTGATGGAGATTTTTGTATTTGGTGTAAGAGTGGTTGTCTTAAACGAATTAATGCAGTTCATGTAAGAGTATAACCCAAATCACCCTATTTTTTGTTGAGATTGACTTAAATATTACACATTCTATATTGATACCATGAAATCATGTAGAATCTGCCAAGGTGCAGGAGTAAATGGAGACAATATCACATGTGAAGAATGTGGTGGCTCAGGTGTTCAACAATGAGAGAACCACCACACATAAACATTGATCCAATAGTAATGACTGGAACATTCACAGCCAGAGTCATATCCAGTAAAGGTGACGAAAAGTTCTATGATGTAGATGTTACTGGGCCTGACTTTTGCACATGTCCTGGATTTGAGTTTAGAGGTAATTGTAGACATATCAAGGAAGTAAGACAGAAACTGGGAATTGATGGAATATGAAGAACAAACAAAAACTAGAGACTTTTGAAATAATGAACTCTACACTAAAGAAGTATTACGACGGTTTAAAAGAAGGTGCTATTGTTAATAGCAAGAGGAATTGTTAGGTTATGAAAAAGTCATTAGAACAAGTACTACAGGATAAAGACATCAAGGTAGAAGAACTAGTAGAGAAATATCCAGAACTATTACTTGCAAACTATGGACATTTGGATGAAAAATGACTAGTACATCACAAGATTTGGCCTTGGCATGTGGAAAGACTGACAATGCTACTGGGATATACCGTAATGTAAAACTCTTCATCAAGATGTATGATAACAATCCTGAGAAATTAGATAGATTAATAAAGTCATTCGTGGAAGGTCAATAGTAATGAAGAAGGATATTGAAGTAAGTATTGTAGGTTTTTGGTTTGATGATACAACAATAGATTTGATGTGTACTTTAGAATTAAAACTAGGTGATAAAGCATATACAAGACAACTCAATGTATCAACTTTGATTAGGAATAGAAAATGACAGATAAATTTGTAATATTATGTGCTTTTATGATAATCATTATGGCCTTCATAGGCCCACTATTAATTATATTTGGTCTTAATTGGAAAGAAAAAATGATTGGTGTAATATTACTAATCATAGTTTTAGGAACATATTTATCGTCATGACAGTAAAAGTAGGAATACATCAACCAAACTACATACCTTCCAAGGCCTTCTTTGACAAGATGAAAATGTGTGACTATTTTGTACTACTTGATGATGTACAATATGAGAAGAATGGATTTACTAATCGTAATAGGATAGTAGAAGGTGAATGGCTTACTATCCCAGTTCATAGAAATCATGATACTCTAATCAAAGATATTGAGATAGATAATACAATAAACTGGAAACAAAAACACAGACAAAAACTAACTTCAGTTTATGGTAATGAACCAACATTAGAAAAATATTGTGGTTTATATGATTTCATTTTCAAACTTTACGAACATCCATGGAAGAATCTAATAGGAATCAATCTTGCTTGGATCAAGAAGATATGTGAAATATTAGAAATCAAGACCAACACAACATTTAGCACATCATTTGATAATGGTCACTTGAAAGGTTCAGATAAAATACTGGATATATGCGAAAAACTTGGAGCAACACATTATGTATCAGGCCCAAGTGGTAGAAAATACCTCAACATATTAGATTTTGACAATGCAGGAATCACAATAGAATGGCTACCATCTCAACCACCAACAACTTTAAGTATACTAGATGATATTTTCAGAGGTAAGATATGACTAGAGTAGAAGATAGAGCAAATGAATTAAGAGAAAAGGCTCACTGGCATATTTCCAAGGCCAGAAAACTACTTGAAAGAGCAGACAGACTATCACCAAAAAAGGAACCTGAATCAATATGAAATCAGAATTATGCTTTGCATGTAACAGAACCTGTACAGAACATACTGATACAGATGGACACCTTTTACTAGGACATCCATTCTCCAGGAGAGATGATTATGACTGAATTTCAACGTCTTGGACAGTTCATAGTAAACTCAATGAGGTTTAACAACGTAGAGTATGACCTATTCAACATATCAAATAGAGACTTGCTACAAATCATAAAACAATACAGTGATTACTTGGTTAGTTTACATCTATGTCCTGACTGCCAGTATGAATTGAGACCTGACTTGACTACCAAATGGTATTGTGACAAATGTGGGTTTTGCCCAAAAGATGATTAGTAAACAGACAAAACACTATCGTAATAACAAAATCTATTTTAAAATGTATAACATAATAAACAAAGATAGAATATTAGATGAACACAAAGAATATTATAAAAATAACAAAGAAAAATGGAAAAACCAACAAAAATCAAAAGAAGTTGATAGAAAGGCAGGTAAAAAATATAGAGTAAAACAGAAAATTCTAGTAATTAATCATTATGGTGGTAAATGTGTTTGTTGTGGAGAAACAAACCTAGTATTTTTGACTATAGACCACATTAATAATAATGGTTCAACACACAGAAAAGAAATAGGATCAAATCTTGCAAGATGGATAATAAAGAATCAATATCCTATAGGTTTTCAAGTATTATGTTGGAATTGTAACTTAGGCAAACACCTTAATAATGGGATATGTCCACATACATTCAATGAAGATTGGGAATATGAGTTATGATTAGAGACATACTAAAACTCAAAAGAATATGTGTAATAGGAGCACATACAGATGATGTTGAATTGGGAATGGGTGGAACACTCAATCAAATACGACGAGAGTTTGTTGAAGTTATAATATGCTCAAACTCCATGACTACTAATCCAGAATGGGATACACAAAAAGAATGTAGAACAGCCCTATCAGAATTTGATATTGTTCCTACAATTCTAAACTACCAAACAAGATACTTTGACAAACAATTACCTGACCTACGAGATAATATTTATCAATTAAAAGACAAGTTTGATGTATTCTTTACACATTCCAATACATCAATGCACCAAGACCATAGAGTAATAGGACAGATTGTAGAGGATCTAATGTTTGATAAAACTGTATTCTGCTTTGAAGACCTACATTCAGGTCAGCGTATGCAAGGCCCATACATGTGGAATGAAATATCAGAAGAAGATTTTACAGTAAAGAAGAAGGCATTATCACACTATCATAGCCAGAAGAGACGTAGATATTTTGACGATAGATATTTTGACGCATTGGTTACTCATAGAGGTAATCAGGTACACAAGCCTATGGCTGAATGTTTTGAGATAAAGAGGATTGTGACCTGAATGGGTAGTAGAATAAAACCAAAAATAATGTATTGTGTCAGATGTAGAAGTTATTGTGTATCACCACATTTACACATTTTTAGACCACTAAAACCAAGTGATTTACAATGAAGTACAAGGAAAACCCAGAAGTTTGTGTCTACATGCCTGTATTCCAGGAGAAGGGCCCACATCTTACAAGGGCACTTGATTCATTCAAGAACTGGGAAGTAAAGAAGGTAATATGCATTGATGGAGCCTTCCCATTATTCGAGCATGAAGGCAAATCAAAGAGTGATGATGGAACAAGAGAAATCATACAATCCTATGATAATACCATATTACTTGATACAGGATTTAATTTCATGCCAGTAAAGAATAACTTGGCCTTCCATACTGCAGGTAAACTTGGTTTTGACGCATGTTTGATTGTTGGAGCAGATGAGTATCTTGAAGGTAACATAAACAAACTCACAATACCAATAGATGTACCACTGGCACAAGTGGCCTTGGAAGAACATAACCCAACTGGAAAATATAACAAGTGGGAAAGTCATAACCCCAGGCTAGTAATCAACCCAATGTTTGTAACCTGTAAAGATGTACATTGGTTCTATTTCTACATGAATGAATTGATAGCCTTTGACCAAGCCCCAATAGTTGATGGTATCACAATACATTGTGATGATACACTAAGGCCCAAGGAAAGAGATGATAAAATGACACGATACCAAGACAGGAATGTACCAATAGAAAGGTTCAAGATTAAAAAGAAATACATTGAACAGGCCATAAATGCAGAATATCCACCAATAGTATCATTACAAGGAACAATGTATTACACATGTGGTTGTATCTGGAGACCTGATGGTATAGCCTTGAAACAATGTGAGAAACATTTAACTAAAAGGCCCAAATATATGTGAATATGTCTCCAGAAAAGAGAATCAAAGAGTTTAAAACAAGACAAATTTGGTATGGTTCTAGTACAGTTATAAAACTCAGAAAAATGGAAGGTGTATTTCACTATGATGTTTTCTTATGGATAAATCAGGGCCTAGTGGATAACAAATCACTAATAAAAACTGGATTATATGAAAATCAAGATCCAGAGGTTTTACTTAAAGAAATAGAACAAAGTGTAGGAAGGTTTAAGAGTGGGAGTAAAGTGGTATTGGCATGACAATTGAGGAAGAATGTCAGCAACCGAATTGGGTTCAGATTGTAGAACAATGTAAAAAGAAAATAGAATCAAAGTTTCCTGAATATGGTAATAGTTGGGTAGGTTCTCAATTACCGCCTTCATGGTGGAAACAAAGACTACTAAAAGAGATTGAAGAGATATTTGAATTACCATTCTCACCAGAAGATAGACAAAAAGAAATTACTGATGCTATAAACATTCTTGCTATGATGCATACAAATTGTAATCGAGAGTATTGGGAACAAGTGTGTGCCCAACGTTGGGGGTTATCTTAACATTGCCATCTGATGGTTTAGAAGGAATAAAGACTGGTTCTCCAATTACCGCAGAAAGTTACAAGCAAACAGATGATGCCAATAAATACATCATTACTAATTATAGAATTCCAGCTTATGTTAAGAATGTAGAGGCAACTACAAGGATATACGAACCACCAAGACGAGATCCAACATTTGAATTACTTGCATATATGGCAGAACATCCAACAAATTCAACAAGTTATTGGATTTGTATTCCAATACTTATTTCAAGTATGAGTTTGCTAATGATTTCGTTAACGAGGTTGTTTCATTAATGACAAGCTCAACTGAGTGTTTACAGATGGAAAAATGGGTTACTTCAATGATTAGTTACACGCAAGATAAATTAAAAAGTGCAAGAATCTTACTAAAATTAAAAAATATTAGTCAGGCTAGAGAACAATACGAACTTGCAGTCGATGAATGGAATGATATTTTTGAGAATGGAAACTTACCAGAGTCAGTAAGAAATAAAATATTGGCTTACAATCATGATGATTATAATCCTAATCAACAATTAGACTGGAAAGATACAAACCAAAGATACTGCAAGAAGCATAAACGTAACTATCATTTTACTTGTAGAGGTTGTCATCCTTGACGACAAAGAAGTTAGAATGTCAATGCATTGATTGTTGGTGTGAAACCGTTGAAGAATGTAGATTACAACCTGAACATGATTGTTGCTCAACCGAACGAGGTAATGGTAATTGAGAATAGATAAGTTCGAATATGATTGTTCATGGTCAGGTACTGGAAAAACCTTTGATGTTCATCCTAAATTGATTAGAAGAAGCATATTCCTAAAGTTCTGGAAGTGGCATATTAGAATCAATATTGACCGAATGGAGAGTAAGTAATGACAGAAGAAATAGTTATTTGTGAAAAATGTAAACGAGTATTAGGAAGTTATGATTTTCAATGGTGTCCAGATGGAAATACCTTAATAAAATATCTCTGTATATGTGGAAATACTGAGGAGGTCAAAATTTCAAATTGACATCCCCGTCAAAGCGTCGAGTAATTGATACGCCTGAAATTCGTAAACCTAAAAGTCTTATCTATGTAGTTTTTTGGGAAGAACACGCATGTTTTAATTCAAAGTATTTCTATAAGAAAGAACAGGCAGAAACTTGGATGAGGAATTGCGTACCACATATTCCACATTCAAATGTAATCGAGGTTAGAATCTATCCATGACACCCACAACAGACCGTCTATATGGAATATTACAGTCTGAAAACGGATGTATTGAGATTCGTGACTTGGATGGATTAAAACTGGCAGAACAATATCTAATAGTCATATCAAAAAGAATACTTCATGATATGAAAATTGCAGAGGTTTTATTACAATGACAAAAGATAACAAAGGTCGAGAACATTGGAAATGTATCTATAAACTTGCTAACAATGGCGGATTAATTCCATGTAGTCTAAAGAGAGGTCATGAAGGAAAATGTTTCTTTGAAGGTTATACTAAACCTATCAAGATATTACAAAAGGAAGGGTTAGAAACATGAAGATATTACATATATGGGATCAAGCAGGTGTATCATGTATCATGGCCAAATACCAACGTAAACTGGGCCATGAAGTACAGGTAATCAAGCCAGAGAAGAATGACCAATATGGATTTCTAACATACTACAACGAAACACATACTGATTTTGGTGGTACAGAGTTTGATGATTTTGCAGTTGAACTAGCCTATAGGTTTGATATAATACACTGCCACTCTGTACATGAAATAGCAACAACAATAAAAACATTATACCCAAACAAGAAAGTGTTTATTCACTATCATGGTTCAGACCTAAGAACCAACCCAGTAAACGATTTCGCAAACAATCTTGTAGATGGTATATTCTATGCAACAAAAGACCTGGCCAAATACCTACCAAAAAGAGCAATATACATTCCTACCATAGTGGATACAGAATTATTCTATCCAAAAGGTATCGGTATAGGTTCATTCACTAGAAGCCCAGGCCTTATGTGTAAATACAAAGATACTCCAGATTTCTATCGTAGGTTTGACACATTCATTGATAACAGAGTAGTCTTGGGCCAACAAATGACTGAACTATCCAAGATGGCCTATGAGTGTCTAGCATTAGGCCTAAAGGTTATTGACTGGAAGAATGATACCCATGCTATACTAGGAAAGGAACACTGGCCAGAAGAAGTAGTAAAACTTTTAGACAAGTATTATGGTATATCTCCATGAAAAAACAAATAAAAGAAGTTCTAATTGATGTATGTAATCTTGTAATATCAGAGGTTCAAAACGGTAAGAAAACAATAAAAATAAAGAAAATTCAATCAGTTCTAGATGGATATGATCAAGCAGTATTTGATGGAAAGTTATCAAAATGAAAAAACCATGCTGGAAGTGTAATGGTTCACAACTAGACGAGGATGGAGAGCCAGGATGTGTAGTATGTACACCTCAACTCTTTAAATAACAGTAACTAAAACAATACTATCATGCCAGTATCCAAAAAGAAAAACAATCTAAAGAAGAGTGTTAAACATTCAACATCCCAAGAAGCAATCATTCCTGACATGCCACTAATACCTCAAATCAGGTGGGATAAGGTACAGGATGTAATGGTAAACATCTTAACAGCGTTATATTCCAATCACCTAACATACAATGAAATAGACGTAATAATCGGATTAATCAGTACGAGAACATTAGTAAACAAGGTAGTACCTGAAGTACTAGGCCAAGTACACGCAGAACTAGATATGGAACTACAGGCCCAGGAAGCAGAAAGAAATAAAAGAAAGAATGAAGCACCCTATATCACATGAAGACTGATGATTACTTTGACCAAAGAGAAGAGATAGTAGGCCAAACTCCACCCTGGACTGAAGAAGAAATCGAATGTGCCAAAATAGCAGAGAGTATTTTCTTTGCTAATGAATGTACTAAAGGAACTAAAGAGTATTGTTTTGTACATCATCTTTACCATTGGTCATGACCATTCTAGTTAAATTCGGGGGCCTAGATGTAGCCAACAGGGTAGATAATATGGCCCTATTTGTAATGAAACTGGAGAATGGTATCTTTGAAGAGATAGGCAATAAGACTTGGCCCCATGTAGATTACAATGATATAGCAGTAGACTTACTGAAGATCCAACGTTATGAAAAGATGAACGCAATAGGTTTTGATAGGCTAGGCTCAGGTGAAGTAGTTAAGATGTTCTCAAGAGAGATTCCACTAGTACCTATTGTATCATCAATGCAGAACAAGCAGGATATGATAGGCCTTGTCAAGGGGTTATTCAACAAGAAGAAACTAATCATTCATACACCAAGACTATATCAGGAGATAATGGAACAGGAAAAGGTAATCACTGACGCAGGTAATATCACATATAGACATCCTAGTGGATTCCATGATGATAGGTTTTGGGCCATGTGTTATGCAGTAAAGGTGGCCAGTAGGTATATTCATAATCTCCCAAGGCCCATGATGGTGGTATCCAAGAAACCCATGACCGAAAGAGATATAGAGAAGCAGATTGAAAAAGAGATGAAGGATATATGACTGACAAAATAACAGAAGATGATTTTGTTAAAATTATAGAAGATAAATATCAGTTGAGAAATCCATTATCTAAATCACAGGTTTTGCAAATCCTAGACGGTCAAAAAGCACTAGAAGAACTGAAAATATGGAAACAATCATCAATTCATAACGACAATTTTGTAGAATCGCTCTATTCTGAAATCAGAAAACTCAAGGCAGAGATTGAAGAATTAAACAAAATGTTAGATAGTTACACACTAAAAAGATTCAAACAAATCGAAAAAGAAAACAACCAACTAAAACAACTCAAAGAGAGAGTAGAAGAAATTTTTAGACGACATCACCAAGAAATAATTAGTGATAGAATGTTAGGAAATTTCAGATTTTTCATGAATAACATATCAAAAAGACAGTGGACTGAATCAGATATACAGAGAAGTCTTATACCGATTATGAGTCTATTAGAAGATTTTTTGGAACTTCAGCAACTTCTAAAGGATGATACAAAATGACATCAATATACATTGTAGGATACACACAAAAAGGGGCCTTGTTTGGTGGAGTGGCCATTGTAGCAGGATATACCAATAAAGAGAGAGCAGATAACCTACGACAACAACTGGCCCAACAAAACAAAGGTGATGAACAGTTTGTTGTATCCATTGAACTTGATCCACTATAATCATTTTTATTTAATCTTTAATAATGAAGTCTAGCCAATACTCTATATGGGCCAAGTCAAAACACGCAAGTTAAGGGCCGATAAAGGTACAATAGTACCACTTAATCAACAAAAACTTGCAGAAAAGAAGGATTATGCTATACCACGTTTTGGTGTATCTTCACGTAGTACAGTAAGAAAATATGTCTCTAATAACTGGCGTAAGATGGATGGCCAGTCAATGGATTATCAAGGTATTCAAGTATTTGCAACAGTTGATCCATATACATTCTCTGAACGTAAAGACTTTAGAAGTGCCATGGATAACTCTTATGTCTATAGAGGATGTCGTATCCATACAACAATGGTTGCAGGTCAGGGATATACCACAAGTGTAGTACCACGCAAAGAAGAAGAACTACCTGAAGACCAGGAAGAGTCATGGGCCCAAACAACACTATTGAAAGTACCATACTGGAAGGATGGACAATTTACTCCTGAACAAATCAAGGACTGGGTTGATAAACTATGTATGGATTTAGACCTGCAGAATAATGTATTCAATGCATATTTTTTGGCCCTGGAACAGGGTAGATGTGTATTGGCCATTACACCATTAGATAAAGATCCAGATGAAACAAAGACTGTAAGATGGCGTATGCCAAATCAAATTAGATTAATCAGGCCAGAGTTTACTATTAGGCCTCTTATTGATGATAACACTGCAGAACTAAAAGGATGTCAAGTTGTTGGTGCATACACTGATGAAAAGAGTTCAACCATTGACGCAGAACGTATGATATACATTATGCATGGATTCAATAATGAGTTATTCTCTGATTACTATGGTGACTCTAAAGTAGCAAGAGTGGCCGATATTGCAAACACATTAAACGTTATTCTCAATCAAGACTATCCCAATACAGCCAAATATGCATGGTACAAACCACCAATATACTCAGTACCCATACCACCACAAGAATTTGGTAATGAACAATCAATACTAACCCAGTTTGCAAACCAGGCCAATGACTCTGAAGGTAGGGCAGTTGCAGTAACTGGCCCAAGTAATAAGGATGAAACAGGTGTAACTGTACTATCAGGTGATAATGCACATACTGATACTGCAGGGCTTGAAACAATCAGAACAGGCCTAATCAAGGCCATCATAACTGCATTTGGTATTCCAGGCTTTATGCTATCTGAAGGTGATATTGGTTCATTATCAGGCAATAGTAATATTGAAGAGATTGACATGTATATCAACACTGAAATCAGGCCAGAGAGAATCATCCTTGAAAGGGCCATTGAATCTCAGTTATACGACAGGATATTACAGATATTATTCCAGGTTGATGATACAAACAAGTTACCAATCAAAATCAAACACAAGTTCAACAAGCCCAAGTTATTCACCATGATTGATCCTGCATTGTACAATGAGATGAAGGATATGGTTGCAACAGGCCTAATAGATGAAAGTGGTATGAGAGAGTTCTTGGGTGTAGAAGAACTAAACAAGGATACATTATCCAAGGGCCAAAACACTGATCCAGACTTGAATAGATGGAGACCTGACTGGCAATCACCTGTTCAGATTAACATGTGGCCAAGAGCAGATGGACAAATGGCTACAACAGTATCACCATGGGGCTCATTACCAAAGCAAGAACCAAAGACTGCAAAGAAGGTTAAGAAATAATGGATACTGATATAGCCCTGCTTCTAAATGCTATCAATAAACTGGGAGATGATGTCAAGTATATCAGAGACAAGACTGATGTACATACAGATAAGATACAGGATTTATGTCAAAGAACTTCCTGGACTGAGGAAGAGATAAAGAAAGAAATCAAGGGCCGAGTCAAGTCAGAGACTGACAAATACAAGTTTATCACAATTATATTTTCAAGTTTTGGTGGTATTGTTTCTGCAGTAACCACACTAAAAAGCATGTGGCATTAGTAACGTTTTTATTCTATCCTAACGTAACAGATTATGCTAGGCCACTAGTTTTGAATGATTCGAGGCTAGTTTAGCACAAGGTTATAGTTTTCCACCTTGGGCCATGAGAAGAGAAACAAGCCTGTCTATAGGCCAGAATAGAAAATGGTGTGTGCTTAAATCACATTCCCTGCCGTTGAGATAATAACGGCCAATAAGAGGTGGTGTCTCGGCAACGTTTACGAGCCCACTGTATTTCCTATTTGTATGACAATGAAAGCAAGGGAGTCTATGGAATAGATTAGACCTACCGAGTCACAATACAAATAACTTTTTATTCCATAAAGAACAATATATAATAGGTTAGGTACATCCGAAGCGATACTGGCTAATACCCAGGGGCCGTCAACTCCGAACTAAAGTACAAATGGTCAAAAGCCTAGCATGTGGGTAATGCTATACAAGAGGTGAGATTTGATTTATCAATCTCTCTGTACCCACCAACTTTTTATATCAGGCCTTTCTATAACTAATCAACTCAATTCCATCTAATTGTACCCAAGAGGCCAAACTGCCATCTATCGGATATTGGATGATTCTCTCAGTTGAGGGCTATGAAGTGTTGAGAGACCTTCATAGGCGTTATGTTTATTTACCATGCCTTTGTATATTTATCAACCATAATTGATTTTATGGCCACTCATACCAGGTAAAATCTCCAATATGGTTCTGGCGAGAGGTTCAACGAGGGAAAGCGTTGTACATGGGCCGATTCAGTTGGTAGGAATGATTGAGACTCTAGCAACTGAAGGGCCAAATCTTTTTTCTAATTCACAAGGTTAATTAATAGGTACTAATCAGCAAGACCTATGGATAACTTCATACTGTTCATCCTAGCCTCTGTAACTGCAGGGGAAGTATGGAATAACGCAGGTTATTTCAGCGACTGGATAAAGAACAGAAATGATCCAAACTGGAAAGGCTTTGATACTAAAGCCCTGAGAAATGACCTTTTACTGGGTTTATTCTTGGGCCTTGGAATCATTGTATATTCCTCAGTAGTAGCAGGAACAGCAAATGCTATAACAATTCCACCAATCACTAGTCCACAAACATTCATCTCTGCAGTAGCAGGGCTGTTTGGTATTGTAGCAGTAGTTGATAAATTTGTAGTGGGTGGTATTGGTAGAGCAGTAACACTGCGAAAACCAAAGGCCCCTGTTAAAGAATAAACAGGGCCATCCCTAATCTTTTTATATCTAATTACTTTTACTATAGAGTATGAAACTTGCAATTATTTTACTTTCTTTGGTGGCCCTGAGTGGAGTCAGTGTCGTTTATGCAAACCAATTTCCAACATTCGGATTCTCTGATAGTACACAACCAAAGAGTTGTATTGATTACTTACATGATGGTATCACATGTTACCAATACTTGCCAAGATTACCAATAACAAGTTCTACAAATTGGTCAATGGATATTATTGCTCCAAACAATACATGTAATATCAATGGCCAGATTATCGGTTCAACAGGTGGATGTACTACAAAATCTATTGTTTTATCTCAAACTGACTTTGATACACTAAAATCAAATCCTTCAGTATTAGCAGTAGTTCGTATACAACAAAGTGGTATGCCATCACAAGATTACTGTCCAGTAGCATTATGGACATGGTTCTCACAGGATGATTCATTCAAGGCCAAGTATAACGAGACTTTGGTAGTTCCACAAAGATGTCTTAATCCAGTTCCTGAATTTGGCCCAGTTGCTGAATATTCACTCATATTTGGATTCTTATTTGTATTTGGTTCAATAATGGTAATGAGATACAAATGAGTCTTTACGCTAAATTAAAGAATTGGTGGAATAATACAGAACATAAGATAGAGAACAAGTATGGATGGAGACATGATATTCCAGACCAACGTGACCATTTGTTTGTTGGTGATGTCATGCCAGTACAAGTCTTACCATCCAGTGTTGATTTATCATCAAAGTGCCCACCTGTATATGATCAAGGTGGCCTGGGTTCATGTACTGCAAACGCAATAGCAGGGGCCATTGAGTTTGACTTGCTTAAACAAGGCCTTCCTGATTTCATGCCATCCAGGTTATTCATCTATTACAATGAAAGGGCCATGGAAGGTACAATAAACACTGATAGTGGGGCCATGATACGTGATGGAATCAAGTCAGTAAATCAATTAGGTGTATGTCATGAGTCAATGTGGCCATACAATATTCAACAATTTACATGGAAGCCAGGTGCAGATGAATATGTAGACGCATTAAAACACAAGGCTGTACAATACAAGCGTATCTACAATGAAAAATCACCAAGTCTTATGAAATTATGTCTTGCTAATGGAATACCATTTGTATTTGGATTTACTGTTTATGAGTCATTTGAATCTCAGTATACATCAACAACAGGAACTGCAAACTTGCCTGGGCCCAATGAGAAGATTCTTGGTGGCCATGCAGTACTATGTGTTGGTTATGATGATTCAACCCAAAGATTCCTATGTAGAAACTCATGGGGTACATGGTGGGGTAACAAGGGATACTTTACAATTCCTTATGCATACTTGACCAATCCAAATCTTGCAGACGATTTTTGGGCTATTCAAATAGTTCAGTAAACATTCTAAACTATAAATACTAAAATCAACAACTTTACTTTATGCCCTTTACAAAGGGATATACACCACATAATAAGAATAAATCATTCAAAACTAGAGGTTCTTTTACTAAAGGTCGTATACCTTGGAATAAGGGATTAAAACAATCTCAAAAACCCTATTGGTTAGGTAAGAAAAGAGATGAGGAAACAAAATCAAAAATAGGTCTTACTAGAAAAGGTAAAACAGCATGGAATAAAGGAATGAAAGCAAAACCTTTTTCAAAAGAAACAATACAAAAAATAAGAGAAAAGAGAAAGAATCAGATATTACCAATTAAGAATACTAAACCTGAAAGATTTATGCAGAGTATTTTAACAACAAATGGAATAGATTTTGTAAAACATAAGTGTTTAAAGATAACTAACAATAAATATCATCAAGTAGACATATTCATAGAGCCGAATATTTGTATTGAAGTTGATGGTGATTATTGGCATGGTTTACCTAATAATATAATTAGAGACAAAGTAATTGATGATTCTCTCAGTAGACAAGGCTATGAAGTAATAAGAATAAAAGAAAAAAATATTATAAATACTACAAAGACGGAAGTATATAATATGATAGAGAATATCAATCATTTAATTAATAGGAGTGGGCTGATTTAGGGGCTACTTATGCAGTTCAAAGAGGTACAGGTGCAGGGCCAACATGGGCTACAGTATCCAACGTAAGATTTAGAACTGACGACGCAAATACCTCTGATTTGACTAACCCATGTATTATTGATTCTGTTTTACGTCATTCATTTTGGGCCAATGTCTGTATAACTCCAAGTGGAACATTTACCCAGGTATCAAATATTAGACATTACTCTGATGGTGCTATTGGATGGACATTTGGAACCAATGGTGGTTTGTTTAGAGGTAATAGAGATTCAGGTGACAAAGGTGTACCTGATGGTTCATATCAACAGGCTACAGGTTCTGCAGGAACTGATGGTGACGCAATCGAAACAACACATGCTTATTATTCTGGCCAAACAACCAAGACAACAAACATAAACTCTGATACTTCTGCTTCTCCAGCATTGATTGATTCTTCACTGATTACTGTAGCCGCAACACGTTCAAAGCATATTGTAATGCAAGTTAGAGTTGATACAGACGGTACTAGTGGAGTACAAGCAACTGAAACATTAACGTGGCGTGTTGATGAAATCTAATGACCAAGCAGTGTTTTTATTGGTCAGTAGACTTTGAAAGTGGTAAGAATTTATCACAATTTGAACAAGATGGTAGAGAAGTTCTAGTTAAAAGTTTTACAGGCCCTGAGTGTTGGACTGAGAAAGGTCTTAACATGAATAGTAATTTCTTTGGCCAACTTGAGAAGGTATATGGCCGAGTAACCAAGGTATCCTGGAAACCATTTACAAAAGAACTATGTGATAAAATACTAGAGAAAGATCCAAGTGCTGAAATTATACTGTTCAAAGAGGCCAAGGACATTACAAGAGAAATTCCTGAAAAGAAATATGCAACAATCAAAAAAACTGTTGATATTCAATACAAACCATTTGGTAACAAACTGGATACAAACGCTTACATGTCTGCAGTGGCCATTGGTGAGTTTCCACGAAAGTTTCACTGGATTAAAAGATTATTAGGTTTAAAGCCAAAAGGTAAGATATATGAGTATCAGGTGGGTATCAAATGGTAGCAACTAGAAAACTGGCAGGAAAGAAGGGCCCACAATTACCGAAAAAGGCCACAGGCTTTGTAGAGACATCCACAACAAGATGGGATGGTAATGACGCTGTAGCACAATGGGGTTTGGATAGAGGTCAAGACACTTCCTATGCAATTCCAAGAGACGCAATAAATTCTGATATGAGACTACAAGGCTCACCACTAGTTAGACTGATTGGTGATGAGTTTTGTTCAAATGCTGAATCACAAATTAATTTACTTGCTGACTTGACTTCACTTGTTGGTACAGGCCCACTTACAAATAACAATACCGTAACATTTGCAACTGAAACTGTTGATGATGAATCACCACTATACGAGCAAACAGTGGCTAACTTTGTTTCTGCTTCTTCTCAATATCTTTCAGTTCCTACTGCAAGTTCAGTTCAGGTTGGAACTAGTAGTTTTCAAGATGGTATATTTTTCAATACATCAACAAGTGGTGCATTACAAATCATGTACTCTTACGGTTCACATGTGGCAGGTAAGGCATATTGGGAAGCGAGAATCAATGCCGCAAATACCTTGGCCTTTGAGATATGGGATGGAACAACAACAAATACTGTTACTGATTCTATTGCTTCAAGATGGCAAGATGGAAGATGGCATAATATAGTGGTTGAAATTGATAGAACTAATCTAATAATTTTTGTAAAATGTGATGGTATTCTTATTGGTAGTGTTGCTATAACAGCAAGTAATACATTAACCATGGCAGGAGAAAACCTCTACATTGGAGCAAGAAAGAACAGTTCTGCAGTAGTTGATTCATTCTGGAATGGAAAACTAGCATTATTCAAACTAGTAAACAATGCAGTAGACTATAACATTCCTCAAGTATGGAATCTTGGTACAAGAGAAGCAGTATCCAGTGGTACTTTTACTGCCCCAACCAATGATTCAAATAAGAGACTAAACAATAAATTCGGTACACCAAACACTGACTTGGCCTATTTCTATACCACAACATCATTTGAAGATGGTGAATATGAAATACAATTTGCTTATGAAAAGTCTACTGCAGGTGGAAAACTTGATTTAATCATGGATGATAATGTGGTTGTATCAGGCCTAGACACTTACAATGGTTCATCAACACATAACAATGTTTCAAAATACTATGGAATCAAAATAGCAGATGGAAGACACACAATCAAAATCAAGAATAATGGTAAGAACGGTTCTAGTAGTGGTAACTCAGTAGGCATTGAATGGATTAATTTCATCAAGAGACGAGGCCATGAACAAGGTGGATGTGATAACTTTTTACTACTTGGTGATGAATTACAGGAAAGAGTACCAAATCCATTTACATTAACAACAAATGCTTCATCATTCTATAATAATTCTGTTACACAAACAGCCAGTCCAGCAAATGGTGATTATATGGAAGGTTCATTGTTTATCAAGGGTGGATTATACAGGATAGAGTTTGTATACACTACTGGAACTGATAGACCAAAAGTTGATTTATGGTTTGGTAGTGTCCAAGTGTTAAGTTTATTGGATGAGTATTCAGGTTCACCATCAAATGATAATGTTCAATCAGTCAATGTAAGATTACAACAAGGAAGACAGGATGTTAGATTAGCCGCTAACGGTAAGAATGGAAGTTCTAGTAATTACAACATTCAGTTGGCCTCTATTAGAGGTGTGAGGTTAAGTGATTAAAAATGAACAGTAGAGTAGCCGTTTATGCAGGGGATCAGGATGCAATAACAGTATCGGGTAGTCCAGCTCCATTTACTAATGTAGATGTAAATTCAAGATTCAATGGATATATTTTACAAGGTTCTCCCAATAATGGAGATAAGTGGAAATATACTAGATATTTTACAAAAGGTGGACTATACAGAATCAGATCAGTATTACTTCGTTCCAATAATACTGGCAAACTTGACCTTGGATTGGATTCAAGTACAAATAATATATTTTCACAGTATGATCTATACAATGCCTCTGCGATTTATAATGCTGTTAAAGAAACAATCTTAGAAATATCTAGGGGATATCATGATATTAACATATTTGCAAACGGCAAAAATGCAAGTTCATCGCAATATTATATTCCAATAGAAGCATTAGAATTTGATCTAATCCAAGAATATCCAGTATATCAAGATGACAAGCCAGCACAAATCAATCAAGGTTCTATGGTATTACTTGCTAAACACAAGGCCGCAATAGCAGAAGGTACATTTACTCTAAACTTGGCTGATGTAGTAAATACAAAGTACTCTGAAATTAAAGTTGTAATCAATGGAACTGCAACTGCTTCATTAGCCTTACAGGCCACAATTAATGCTCTAGGGGCCAATTACTTACAGAAAGGTCTATCAAGCATTGGTGGTTCAGTTACTGCAATCAATATCACCACAGGTTCAATACTAAAACTAGCCTCTACATCAATACTTACTGGAGCAACTAAATTTGAGTCATGGTTTACAATCAAAAGACAGGATGATGGTACATGGACTATGGGCCAATGGGGTTCTACAGGATTTAGTGTTGGTAATGAATCAGGAAGTTGGAACAATGACCAAACATCAACTACAAACCTAACTCAGATTGTAATATCAACATCAACCTCAACATGGAAATTAGGTACAGAAATAGAAGTTTACGGAGTAAAGACAACTTGATATGCCTTCATTCACAGCCGACGCATTTACTTCTGACGCTTACATATCAGAAGCAACTCTTACTAATACAAACTATACTGTAGACCTAGTAATCAAGAAAGTAAACAAGGCCATAACATACACCTCTGATGTTATCATACAGAAAGTAAACATTCTAACAACATATACAGGTGACTTGGCTATTGCCAAACGTAAAACAAGTACCATTACTGCAGATGTGGCCCTTGCCAAAAGACAAACAGTTACAATTACAGCCGATACAGTAATCAAAAAGATAAACCTAGAGTACTCTGATTCAATCCAAGGCTCATATACAGGTGACGCATTTTGTGGTGACGCTTATTGTATAGGTAGTTTCACCAAATACCGCATTGATGTTATCATCAAGAATCTACTCAAACTTACAACCTACACAGGTGATGTTATCATAAAGAAACTGGCCAATCAGACCACCTACACAGGTGATACCGTACTCAGAAAACTTGGTAATCAGATAACATACACTGCAGATTCTGCCTTTAGAAAACTAGGCCTTACAACTGCATACACAGGTGACGTTGTGATCGAAAAGATAAAAATCAATACAACCTACACAGGTGATACTACAATAGCAAAGAGAAGAACAACCACCTATACTGCAGATACAGTCATTGTAAAACAGGGTAACATTCCAATCAACTTTGATGTTCACATACTAAAGACTCCAGCCTTTGATACCTACATCCAGTCAGCCCCAACCATGGATGTTCACATAATTTAGAAGATAAATACTACATGGTGATATTTAAGGTATGGTTGTAGGTAAGATTCACGTTGGAGACATCAAGACCGAACTTAAACCAAGAGTACTTGATGATTCAACAGGAACTGCAGTAGTTGTAAACCTAGCCAACTATGATACCTTTACAATTACATTCTTGAGGCCAGATGGTACCACATTCACAAAGACTGGCTCTGATGGTGTGGCAATATTCAATCCACCAGGAGCAGATGGTGTTTTACATTACATTACTCCATCACCAAGTATATGGGATCAAAAGGGCCTATGGGGCTTTAGTGTTACAGTAAACAATTCAATATCAGGTGCTAACTTCTCAACTGAATATGAGTACAAAGAGGTTCTTGGTAATTGAACCTAGACCTTGAACATCACCACTCTTTTGAGTTCAAGCCTGTTGGACAATTCAGAGGGGCCAGTTTACTCCAAGAACAATCTGCAGACAAGAAATTTGTCAAGTACTTTCTATTAACAGCCAAGGATGTAAACGGTAACGGATGGGGTGTATCACAAAACAGTATACAATCCAACATAAAGGATTTCATAGGCCAACCTCTAGTGGCAACATCAAGACAGTTTATCGCAGATTCTGAATATGGTGATACCTACACACATCCATACATACCAACAAACCACTTGCCTACAATATTTGCACATCAAAACAAGTTTGCTATTGGTATCATAAGAGATGTAGTAGAAGAACATGGTAATTGGAACGCTATTGCAGAGATATTCCCAAAATATGCACATATCAAACCACCACTTTTCTGCAGTCCTGGAATATTCCAATTAGATCCAAGAGAGCCAGAAGGTAACATATCGAAATGGAAGGCCCTACACTTGGCTGTATTAGACGCAGAACCTGCATACGGAGCACAGATGGCCATAATGAAGGGTTCATGCATTGGAAGCCTAAATGAATGTAAAGTACAATTCAAAGGTGCAAAACTAGAAGAATATGATTGTCCATATTGTGATAAAACATTTGAGACTAGTTCATTAAAAATCAATCATGTGGCCAAGGAGCATAATAATGATACATCAAAGACTGCCAGTGTAGTATGTCCAATCAAACTTGGTCAGAAACTACGAAAGATTGCTTTACAAGTAAAGTTTCAAAGAGTTGCAATAAAAGGTACACCTGAAGAGATAGAAGAAATTAAGAAAGGTGTTGGTGATTATATGAAACTCAAAAAACCAACAAGACTTGAACAGGGCCTATTTGATAAATTCACTTCTAATAGTACACCTGCGGCCCATCAATTAACAAATCTAATGAAAACCAGGGATGATAAAGTAGGTAATCCAGAAGACTATGAAAATACTAGACGCAGAGCAGGAAACAAGGGAATTGGTAGAGTTGAACAAGAAGATACTGACATAAACATGTCAAAGAAAATGAATCCCGAACACCCACAACATGCTTTTCATGTGATACAGGGAATAGAGAAAGGTGAGAATAGACGTAGTAGACTACATGCAAAATTACAAAAAATAGCCTCATTAGATGATTTGACTCCAAAAGAAAGATTAGATTTATCAACTGGAGAATATGGTAAATACAAACGTCATGATCCAGAATTACCATTGAAAAATGAAGTACCATTTGGTAAAGAAAACAGAAGTGTAAAACAAAGAAAGGAAGATACAAAAAACAAGATAATGGAAGGATTTGAAAGCATTACAAATGATACCAAGATTAGGCCACCTAAACCCACTCAGAAAGATAGGGCCAGAATAATCACTGCTAAATTTGAATTAATCTCTGGATTAAGACATAGAATGGCAGATTTAGGGGAAGAAAACATGACTTATCAGGATTCTAAAAAAGTAAAAATTATCAAGAAGAAAAACCAAGAAGATGAATGATTTAATGCTTATAAGGTAGAAAGGCTAATCTGTAATAGATGTCTACTTCCAAGCAAGTAAAAGCACGTTTTGGTAAATTAATTAAATTAGCAAGTGACGGTAAAGGTAGTATGGAATATCAAACTGAAGGTAATGGTGAAAATCCAGGTTCTGATTCTGTTTCTAAAGAAAATGCTAACACAGGTGAACGTTCTTATGGTAATGCTCCAAATCAAACTTCTGGAGATAGAGAACACCAATATTCAGTAGAAGAACAAAACGCAAACCAAAGGCAGAGATAAATCAATGCCAGTTAAGATTTTAGGTAACACTTATGAAGACCATGATTCAGCAGTACAGGCCCTGAAGAAATCCAAGCCTGATATATCTGATCCAGACGCTTATGTTGCTACTGTTGAAAGACAGGAGAAAGGAGCAAAACTAAAGTCACGTTTCTCTCAATTACAAAAAGAAGTTAAACAGGATGAAGGTAAAGCAGAAGATGTCTTGAAACTAAAAGGCCAAGAAAGACCACCATTCAAGTCTAAAGGTACTGGAGAGGAAGAATCTTCAAGTAAACAACAGGATAAAACAAAGGAAGATCCAGTTAAGATTAGAGCCAAGACTGCTAGTATTTTCCAAAAAATAGCAGGTGAAAACAAGTGTACCAAATGTGGTGAAATGTTTTCTTCTTCAGAAGCATTATCAAAACATTACAAAGAAAAACACTAGTTATTTTTGTGTGGGCATATACCACCATTAAGGTATCTACCAAAATTGCAATTATGACATAATACTCTAAACCCCTCAGGAAAACCATTAGTGATTAACCAATGATAGATGTTACTCATGTGTATTGATTTTCTATGTTCATTTCCATTATTTTCTACATGGTCAATACCTAAGAATTTTATTATTGATTCTCCACAACATTCACAAACCATAAATCCATTTGAGTAATAATAAATTACTTCTAATCTTTCATTATTCTTTCTTATTTTTATTACATTTTTATAATATTCTTGAGCCTTCTTCTGTATTTTTTCTTTATTTTTAATCTTGTAATTTCTTTGATATTGGTATTGAGTTTCAGGCATTAATATTACTGATTTTTTAATAGTATAAATACTTAACTTAAGAAGTTTATATAATGACTTTTAAAATACGAGATACTATTGTCAGACTCGCAGAAATAGGAGCAGATATGGTAGACGCAAACGAGAACCGTAAGGCTTCTCCAGAAGAGGTACTCCAAGACTTGGAACGAGTTGCACAGGAACTTGAATCTATAATGGCTTCAATTCCAGCACAAGAAAATTCTGAGCCAGAGGCCCCAGTTGCACAACCATCTAATCCATCACAGGTAGCAAAACTTGAAAAAGAAGTTGCTACACTGACAGCAAAACTTACTTTACAAGATAAAGAAAAGATTGCTACAAGATATGCAGAATTGTTTGATCAAAACAAATATGCAGAAAAATATGATGAGGTTATGAACTCCGAAGACTCCAATTCAGTTTGGACTGCAAAAATCGAAGCAATAGAAAAATTCGCAAACGAAAGTGATGGTACTCCAGTTAGACATGCTAGTTCACAGTCATTCTCTTATCAGAAGACTGCAAAACTTGCAAAGAGATTGGGTAGTACAGAACACATGAGGTCGCTATAAAATGACAAACAATTATACGCCAACAGCCGCAGGTGTTATCACAAAAGAGCAAACCCTACATACAATTAGACGTTTGCCAGTAGCAGGAACCCAAAATATCGCACAAGGAGACTTGTGTATATTAGACGCACAGGGTTATCTTGTACAGGCAATCAGTTCTAATGGAAACCCAGGTTATCCAGCAACTACAGGTGTAGAATACTTTGTAGCCTTACAGGCCGCAAACAATACCTCTGGAACAGACGCGGCAATCACTTGCCCAGTCGCAGTACGAGGTCACTTTGTAACCGTAGTAGCAGGAGCCGCAATTAAGCCAGGAGCCGTAGTTAAACCATACACAACTGCAGGACAAGTAACTCAGTTTGTATCAGGTACTGACGCTGAAGGCCTAAGAGCAGGTATTTACTGGGGTAAAGAAGGTGGTGTAATCTCTAAATCAGCAACAACTCCATACTTGGAGTCATTTACTGATACAGAAGACTTCCCACCTGTTGCATGTAGTGCCGCAGACATAGTGGAGATTCAATTAATATGACAGGACACATAATCTCTGACAATCAGAGACGAGCAGGGCCTGAGCAAATCTGGAGAGATCCAGAAACAAACATATTGATGGGAACCATTGGTGAACCAAAATATGGATTTGCAGAAGTTGAAGCATACCCATTGTATGACCTAAATGCACATGCTAAAATCAATCAGAAATTGGCCCGAAAGGACATTACTGATCCTGACGCAGAGCATGACGCTTTTCTCGATAATGAGTTGAGAAATATTGCCCAAGAAATCAAGGCAAATATCATATCAGCCCCAACTTATCAGAAATTTGCCGCACTTAGATCAAGCACAAACTCTTCAGTGAACATAATCAACGTTTGGACAGAACTACAGGGTAGACGAGACCGTAGATTTGCCGCAAAGGCCATGGCAAGAGAGATTCCAGTAAGAAACTTACTGCTCTCAGTAGACAAGACTAACAAGTTCCAGGGAATGGTGAACATTGATGAAGGTCAATTAGCCCAACTGAAACAACTTACCTACTCAAGACAGACCTTTACCGCAAGTAAATATGGACTCAAGTTCGTTATCCATGAGGAAGCAAGATTGAAGAACGTTCATAACGTACTCCAAGATTCAATCATGATAGCAGGACAAAAAGTAGACCAAAGAGCCTCGTTTGATACGATTACTGCTCTTGAAACAAACTCAACCCAAGCCGCAATCGGTATATGGGATAGTTTCGTAGCAAGTACAGCACGTTCAACCAACTCCCCACTTGACGACATTGGAGTAGCAGAACTCTCCATTGAAGGTTCAGGTGTTAGTGGAGAAATGACTCACATTGGTATGCACCCAATTTCCTTTGGAAAATACCTTGCTAACTCTTACATAAGAGGTTTAGCACCAACAACTCCAGTTGAATACGATTACAAGCCAGGAGAGAGAAATCTTCCAGGTGTTGATGGTATCAAACTAGTGTTGGACAACGGATTCCAACAAGGACATGTACATGCAGTAGACGCAGAGACATCTGACGCTAACACATTGTACTTGCAGGGCCCACAACGCATTGGTTCAGCCCACGACGAAGAAACAGGCGACGATAAGTACTTTATAATTGACTACCATCTGGCAACAGTAGCACAGACTCAAACAGGTCTTGTTATTACAGGTGCAGTCTCACCATTCGTTTGGTAGATAAAGTAAACAAGGACTAAAAATCCAACCCCTCTCTTTTTGTTTTTAATTAATTCCAGTAATAGATTTAATATTAATTTTATGAGGACATTCACCAAAAAATCCTTTTGCTGAATTACAATTAAAACATAAAATCTGAAATCCATTAGGAAAATTATTATTGATTAACCATTGAATTATGTAAGTACCTTTTACATGTTTTCTATGTTCACTACCATTCTCATTGACATGATCAATACTCAAAAATTCATAAGTTGTTTCTCCACAACATGCACAACAGTTTTTACCTTTAGAGTAGTGATTTATCACTTTGAGTTTTAACATTCTATTTCTATCTCTCTGTTTTCTATTATACTCTTCTCGATTTAATGCTCTACGTCTTCTAGCAGATAATCTACCAATCTCTCTTTTTCTTTCAATGTGTTCTTTGTTCCATTTAGTAGCACGTTCAATTTTGATTTTATTTTTATCCATAGACATATAATATAACCAACTATATTTAAAAGTGTCGATTATTTCCTACATTTAGGACACTGACATTCAGATTCTTTTCTATCCAGGTAGAAAGTACCAAAATTACATTCTTGGTGACAGTCTTGAGTACACCAATAGCATAATTGTTCCATATTAATCCACCCTCTTTAGGTATCCATACTCAAATCCTTCTCTACATGGAATATGTATACCACATGTATTGCATTTTACACCTGGATGTGTGCTAAATGGACTTGAATCAAATGTGGTTTCTGAGCCACATTCTACATGTATTGTTTTTGACATGTTCTAATTACTCGATATTTCAATATAAGTAAATCCCTAACTTTCACCTTATGTTTAGTAGGGATTTAGATAAATAATAAAGTCACATAATTAGGCCATGGTTACAATCCAAATACCAAAAAACGAACTGACTAACTTTCTTGTAAGAGAGTTTGGTACAGAAAATATTGCCAACTATGCAGAGACACCACTACCAACCGTAGTCCTCAAAGGAACTGGAATATATGGAAATCAGTTGAGAAGACTCAATAAAATTGGTTGGTCTATAGCAGGTATCCATGCAACAGGTAAAGGCATACTCCAGATTGGTTTCAAAAACTAATCTTTTATTTCTTTATATAATATTACTGTAGTATTACTTTTAATGCCTAAGAAAGAAATTCCAGTAAACGAAAAAAACTATTGGGCTCAGCAAGTATTTCGTGTTCTAGTCAATGGTCAGGGCCATATTGGAGCCTTGGTAAGACGAAAATATGATGAAACTGATGTTGAGAAAAGAGGCCTTGGCATGTATATCGGTATCAAAGAAGTAGAAGTAAAGGATATGATTACCGATAATGATCCAGAATCAGAAACATTTGGTAAGAGAATACCTGATCCAAATGATGAAGGTGGAAGAAAGAAAATGCAATTTGTTGAGACTGACGACAAGGAAGCATTGGCCAAGTATAAGAAACTCACTGGAACAACCAATTATGGTACAACCATATTGACATACAAGTTCAGAGAGCAAACCTTTGAAGCCCCCGATAGTGAAGAGTTCTGGACTGCAGACATAAAGACAATACATAGAAAATATGTGCAAAAACTTCCAGAACTTGAAATACCATCAATACCAAGAAGTGGTAAAAAGTAATGGAACGCTGTAGTTTCACAATATCAAAGGAAAATGATAAGAAACTCAGAAACTATGTAAAAAACTGGGCTAGGGGCCCTTACAAGGACAATCTCTCAGCATTTTTAAATCATGTAATAGAGAGATATGTTCCTGAAGATCCTAGTACCATCTAAATATTTTTTAAAATAAAAAAAGAGGTTTTGGCTTAGATTTTATTCAGTGAATCTGAAATTTCCTTTTCCTTAGCCTTTGATTCGAGTTCATGTCGTTCCCAAAACTCGTTTTGTTTTTGGACTGTACTTAATCCATGCATGTATTATATCTGTAAACCCTACCTTATGAATCTTTTGTTCTCTCTTCTACAAGTTCTACAATGACGTCTATTCTTGTAGGAATAAAGATTATAACCACTTAATGGATGTCCTTTTGGACAGTGTGTTTTAATTGCATTTATTGCAATTATAGAAGTAGAACGTAATACATTGATTCTAGGAGTAACAGGTTCTAAATGATCAGGATTTACACATTTTCTATTTCTGCATAGATGATCCAACTGTAAACCATTTGGTATTTTTCCTTTGTTTATCTCATAAGCAAAATTATGTCCTTGTATTCTATTCTTACCATGTTCTTTAAATCTAGAGTATCTAGCAGTTAATGTATCATTATAATTCCAACAGCCATTAGGTTGAACTTCAACTTTGTCCCAAAATCTTTCTAATTCCCAATCAGGCAATAATATTAAAACCTTTTTACCTTATAAAAACATTGTTTTATTATGAGTACCACAGTTACACCTGCCACTTTACAGGCTATTCTCCAGGGTGGTACTTATCCTGCCAATTCACTGGCAACCGACCAAATATTTGACTATGAACACCCAATTTTAAGACGTAGATACCCAAGTGTTGAGATTATCATTGACAGTCCAGAAAGTACAGAGTCTACACAAAAGGCCACAAACAAGACTCTAGGTTTCAAGATATTCTATTACTCCAAGATATTGGCAGTTGGTTCAGATGAAGTGGCCAACCAAAAACTAGTAGAAGACCAAATTCTATCCTTAATGGAATCTGCCACACTGGAAGATCCAAACATCATACTTGAAGTGAAAAGATGGACTAGGGAAAATGTACAGCCTGACGGTAAAATACCTGGCCATATTAAATCAACATTACAGGTTACAGTAAGAAACATCATACTCTCAAATAGACCATCCAATGCTCTTTTAACATTTGATAATTCCAACTCAACTACATTTTCAAACCCAGGTTCAAACTATCAGTATACTGAGGTATACGACGCAAGTATCATCTATGGTTATAATTCAATAGAAGAATCAGTAACAAGAGGGCCAGTAGGTGTAGGTATTCCAGTAAGATTCAGGGGTAAATTCCATGGTAAGGCAATATTCAATATTTATGTCAAGCCAAATGATTTTGGTTCTACAGGTGATAAATTGAACCAATTAAACACTTTACTGACTGGAGAGGAAAAGCCAGAGATTGGATTGATATTCCAGGCCTATGACGCAAGTTCTCCAACACCAAGACATTCTGTTAATACCATATTCAGAATAGATGTAGATGAGGTACAACAGATTGCCAATTTCAATGATAACCAAGTCTTCAGAGTCATTGGAACAATAACGAGACCACCAACAGTCTCTGACTCCTAATCCAAAGTATAAATACGAAAATTGGTGTTAATAAACTATGGGTAACGTAGGTTCAGAGTCTACAAAGGTTAATGCAAGTAAGTATGAGATTTTTGTTGCTTCAGTGGCCAGTGAATGGTTATTCCTGCAAGACGCAAATTTGATTTTATCACATCCTGAAGTTATTGAACCATACACAAATAGTTCAGTTTCTGCATACTCTGGAAATCCAAGAAACAGATTGACTGGAACCATTTTGTATACTAGTGATATGTGGTCAGCAAGTGTTATTGGATGGACTGCCTTGACTACAAGAACCAATGGTGAATTTCCTCTTTTTACTTTAATTGTTCGTGAGACTGATAAATCAGGTACTGCAAATACACTAACCTTTACAAATGGAACAAAGGTTGAATCACTCTCAATAGCCAAGAGTGCAGAGGGTGCAGTAAAAGTCAGTATAAATTTTGTAATTACCGTTGATCCAGTAGTTTCATAGGTGCTCTAAATTGGGTGCTATAAGTGACTTGGATGTTGCTAGATTAAGGCTTGGAGATTTAGAGTTTAGAATCAATAATTACATTGAAGAAAACATCCAACAATGGGCTGAAGATGAGATTTTAGAACTTGCCCAAAAGAAGGCTTATGCCAGAGGATTATCTGACTCTGCCATAGGTAATATTTACATTACAAAGACTGGCCCAATGTCAGTATCATTGATATGGGATTACCGAGGCCCTAATAATGAACCAATATCAAAATTCCTGGAAGAAGGAACAATATCACATTTCATCTATCCAAAAGGCAAAGAATTTGGTGGTGCTGACGCTTTATCATGGATGGATAAAAACGGTAAGAGAGTTTTCAGAAGAAAAGTAAGACATCCTGGAACAAAACCAATGTATATCTGCAGAGACGCAATATCCGAAGGTAAACCTCGTCTCTCAAAACGTATTAGGCAGGAAGTTGAAAGGTATTTGAAGGCTTCGAGAATTGGATAAAAAAGAAAAACATAGAATATACATGAGAAAATGGATAAAACTACCTAGAAATATTGAAAAAATAAAAAAACAAAAGAGACAATGGTATTTAAAAAACAAAAAAACCATAAGACAAAAACAAAACGAGTATAGTAAAAAATATAGGAAAAGGACAGAAAACATAATTAAAGCAAGGAACACATCAAAAATCTGGAGACAAAATAATCCAGATAAAAGATTATTACAATCAATTAGATTTTATAATAAAATAAAGAATGGTAATTCATTGGTTTCATATAAATTTTTATTATATACTTGGTCAAAAGCAGTAAGAAAACGAGATGATAATCAATGTCAAATATGTGGAAAAACAAATGTTCAATCACATCACATTTTTCCAAAGATTAGTTATCCAGAATTATCACTTAATATTAACAATGGTGTTACTTTATGTGTGGAACATCATAGTGAAATAACTCAATGGGGTAGAAAGTGATGGAGAAGGATGTAATAGAATATGAGATTGAAATCAGTACTAGATCCTCAGATGAAATAAAGAGGTTAATCTCTGAAATCAATGAGGCTGACAAAAAGGCTACAAATCTAAAATCACGAAAGTTACAATTCGAGTCTCAGGGGGCTCCAATACAAACACCTTCTGAAGAACAGAAATTTGGTATTTTTGCAGGAGAGATGGAAGATTTTGCATTTCCTGACCAAACAAGAGATAAGACATCCAAACAAGCAATACATAGACCATCAAGTTTCAAAGAATTAGAAAGAAGGGTTGAAGAACAGGAATCAAAACAAAATGGTATTTTACAGACTGTACAATCTTCAGGGTTACTATCAATTTTATCAGGTAATGGTGATTCACTAATCAATAAATTCCTTCATAAGATAGGCCCAATAGCAGGGCCAGTGTTCATAGCAATAGGTATAATTGATTTCTGGCTTGATTATATGTTCAAGCCAGGTGGGCCATTTGATAGAAGATACAAACGAAATCTACTTACTGAGATTGCCAAGTCTACTGATAGACAACTAAAAGGTCTATTGAGACAGGGATATGCAGAGGTAAGAATTACATCAATTCCAAACCTTAGAGGTGGTAAAAACCTAGTAAATACCAATCTAAACCTAGTTTCAAAGGCTCAAATACAGAATCAGGACATAGAATTATTAGGGAAGGGGATGTTGTAGAATGGCAGGAAATTCATGTATTTGGAGAGCAACACTTGATAACTCACAACATAATTGTCCAGAATCAAGTGTATCTGATAAGATAGAGTTCAATGCAGGTACTTTACCTGATAGTAGAGGTCATGTAAGGTCTACTTTTGCTGATTTAGATACATCTATTGCAGAGAATGACAAACCGTTCCAACCATTAAACGAATTACAGTCTACCAAATTAAGCAGGATTTCATTTACAGTGATTGGTGTTATTGACAATCCTTCAGTAAACAATATAGCAAAAACATTCAAGATATGGGAGATTGAGGATAATGTAAATTCTGTTTTTACAAAGGGTAGATTTGGACTAAGAATTGATGATTTTCCATCCTTTAATTTAACACCCACTAGCCTGGCAGGTGGTACTCCAAGAGGTTATCTATTGGGTAACGTTCATTTGGAAAAAGATATAGATTTGAATAGATTAACCTTTACTTGTCAGTTACGCTTCAATGGTGATAAGGGTACTGCAGTTTCAGGTTATGATTGGTAATGGTAAATTTTACAGTAAAACATTATGGTCTAGTTTCAGGTGCAACAACTGATATTACAAATGATATTGTAGCAATTCCATTATTCACTGATACAGGTTCTGGAGAAGTAAACACTGCAGTAGTAACACTATCAGGTGATGGGGGTAAATATGTAACATCCTCACCAATCATTGACCAATTTGACCAAATATGGATACAGGCAACTGACGACGCAGGTAATGCTTTTGGCCGAACAGGTGGTGGAATGGTATATGAGGTTAGAAAAATTATACCACAGGAGACAAAAGATGGTGGAAATAAGGTTGAGATTCAATGTGTGGGCCTTGAGGCAAACATGCAGGTTATTGATTATATTACTCCATGGTGGTTTACTGATTCATTTACTGTTGGTAAAGATATTGGTGCTTTTTACAATGCGGTTAGAGGTACCAATCAACCACTTTTACTTGGTAATGATGATCCTGCATTTAACAAACTACCAAACTGGACTACAAATATTTATGATTTTGGACTCAATGAGGATAAATGCTATAATAGGTTAATGGAAGTTGTTGATAAACTAGGTTCCAGTGTAGACGCAGGTGGTGCATTAGATTTCTATGATGTTGGTTTCACAAATGCCATTAATACCATGCAAATTAACATATTCTCCAGTGGTTCAAATCCTGCAAATCCAAAAACAATCACCAATACTAACGCAGTAAACATTGGTGAGTCAAAAGGTGGAATAGACTCTCAACTTGGAAGTCTTATTGCGTCATGGGGTGCAAACGGACTTGGAAGCCTACCAACAGGATATTCTAAATTTGCCAGTAAGGAGTATTTCTACCCATTATACAAACAGTGGGATAATTCTGTAACATATCCAGTTGGAGCAAAGATACAATACAAAGGTTTGCTCTATCAGGCCTTGGCCCAAAACTTGAACAAACAGCCAGACATTAATCCAGGTTCATGGCAACAAAGAACAAGAGCCTTTGATTATGGTAACTCTATTCCATATTCACCATGGACTACAGCCGCAGTAAATGCATGGAGAAATTCAGGTTCTAATTTATCCAATCAAGGTAACTCAGGAACTGAACCATTTGGTCATAGTATGTGGGATGGAAACATAGTACTAAACAATGATACTAGTGTTTTCAGATTCCCAGTAGATGTCATATCAACAAGTGCTGATTTGATAAAAGGTAATGCAACCTACAAGTTATTCTTGTATTCAAATACAACCTTTTATCGTGGATTTAGGGTATTATGTCTAGGTCTTCCAACCATTCAGGCTGATGGTACATACTTTGGATATACTGCAGGTTCTGCAAGTACTGCAAAAGATGTAAATGGTAATTTCATCAAAAACAGTATTTTACAATATGATGGTACAAAATGGGTAGTTCTATACACTGCTCAAACAAACATGATGTGCTCACATATCTATGAAGGCTTGGTATACCAATATGATACTACAATACCAGGAGCATGGGGTGCAATAGGTGGATTTGCAAAGGGTAACGACTGTTTCCATCCTTATGATTCAATAACTCAAGTGGCAGGTGTTGAGACTGATCCAACATTCATACTCAATACAAACACTGCAGTCCAAGTCAAGTATACATGGTTACTTCAACCAATAGTAGGATATACAGATACAAACGATAACTACTATAAAATTGGTGCATGGATTAATTTCAGATTCCCATTCCCACACAATAACGTCACAAGTACTGGATATAATGTTGGTTTACTCTATGGTGGTTCAATAACAACAGGTCAGGAACCTGCAACACTAGACTCTCAAAACATGCATTACACACATGATGGAAATAGAGGTTTCAATAACGTAAGTTCAGAAGATTATGGACAATTACAATCATTGAATTTTGACATGAAATTGGATTACAAGGATCAAATAACAAACTTGGCAATAGTTGGAGAGGCCAACTTCAAAATGAGATGTTTCATAATTGATACTGAGGATAACGTAGTATACCAAGATTTTGTTATTCCATTCAATGGTAACTGGGAAGCAGTTGAATTACCGCTATCAGGATTTGCAATCTATAGAGGTGTACAGCCTTTATGGGGCCCATTGGATGTATTGATACCACCTGCTCAAGTTAGTGCTACAAACGTATTCAACTGGAGAAACATCAAAAACATAGCAATTCAGACTCAGGAATCTTATGACTCTTCTGGAAGATACAGTCCAATCATATCTAGGTATAACAACCCATTCCAAGCCTCAACACTTGGAAGATATATTGTACTTACAATAGATTCATTCAGATTTGCAAAACCATTACTTGCAATAACACCAACAGTAGGAGATAGATTAATCCAGCCTGACTTTTTACAGAGACCATCAATTCTATTCTATGACCAACTACTATCTGACGCTAAAGCAGAACTTGAAAAATCTAAATTCAGGCATAAGGAATATGATATTACGACAACAATGGCCTTTGATATACAATTTGGAGATTCATTCTTTTATGAAAACTCTAGGATTGTATCTGATAGTGATAATGGAGCAAATACCATAAAACTAGTAGCCAAGAGGATTGAATACAGTATCACCAAGGCTGAAAATGGACAGGGTGGGGCATTACGAACTATAGTTGGCATAAAGAGGTTCACCTGATATGGGTAAGGCCAGTTTCCAGAGAACAGTAATTGACATAACAAAGAAGCATGGTATACAGGATAAAGTACTCTTTGGAGTAAATAGACAACAAGCCTCTGGAGTATCATCAACGAGTTCTATCGGTACAGGTGGTGGTTCCAGTGTGGCCCCAGTTACTGGATTCTTACAGGTAGCAGGTGGTTCAATGATTGGGCCTATCGCATATTATCCAGCAACAAAAGCAATCTCTGCAAGTACATTGGATGTAAGTTCAACAGGTGCTTATTCCAGTATTGCATATTTGATAGTTCCTGCAGATACCAATCTTGATACAATCACAGGTGCAATAAATGCAGGTCAAAGATTGACATTATACAACGGTTCAGCACATACAGTAACAATACGAGATAGTACAGTTAGTGGTAGTAATATAACCACTCTACCATACGGTACATCTTACGTTCTAGGGCCACTTGGTAAAATTGATTTATTCTTTGACGCAGGTTTACAAAAATGGAATGTTATTGCAACAGTTCAAACAGCGTCAAGTGGTGCAAATACATCATTATCCAATCTTGCAAATCCAACCTCAGTCAGTCAGGCCCTTGTACCACAAAACAATAGAACACAGAACTTGGGAACTGTAGCCAAGGTGTGGAATGTGTTGTATATTGATACCATACAGATTGAGGATAGTACTGATCCAAGTAACAAGTTTACTACGATTGGGTACAATGTGACAACTCATTATTTAGAATATAGTCAAAACATTCCAGGAATCACTGCAGGACAATTATTCGTGTATAACTCATTAGGTATATTTGCTCCATGTGAGGGTGATAATACATTCAGTGATGTGGCCTATGTTGGTTTCTATCAGAACCATGTTTACACTTCAGCAACTGCAGGAACAGCAACTGCCCTTCCAGCAAAACCTGCAGGATATGTCATTGTAAGACTGAATGGTGTTAGAGTCAAGTTACCATACTATAACATATAGTTTTTATACATCATATCATGTAATATTACTACATGGAATTTGGAAGTACTGACGTAGAAGAAAAATTTGCAACAATAGCAACCGCATTGATTACTTTTACATCCAATACATTCACTCAACTCATAGAAGATAACAGAAAATTATCGTCAGAGTTGGCCAATGCAAGAACACAAATCAACCTTCTTGAAGAGAAAATCAAGTTCTTGTCACCTGAACCTGCTTTGAGTCAAAAGTAAGGTTTTTATTCATCTATTAATACTTACTTGGCAGATATGACAACAACTACATGTCCAAGATGTAATGAAAGGACAATCGAAAAAACAAGTCAAAAAACAGGTAAGACCTTTAAGGTCAATCCAGATGGTTCATACCATTCCATCCCAGTGACACAGCCAGATGGAACAACTAAATGGTATTGTTCCAAGTCAAAGGAACATGAAGTTTGGATTAAAGACCATAATGGCCCAAGTGGATTTGTTCAACCAACACAAGAACAGCATAGAGAGGATGTAGTAAGGGCCTCTGAGAACAAGAGTAAACCAAATGAACTTACTTTTGTTCCACACTCTGCTTTCAAGACAGAAGAAATATTGAATTTCCAACCTGCAGTATTAGCAGTTGAAAATTCAATAGCCGAAGCAGAAAAAATGGTTGAAAGACACTATCCATTCTTGCAAAAAGACACAAACATCTATGGACAGATAAGAAGTAAGTTTACTGACCAAATCTTGTCAGCATACAACAGTCAGCAACTTCAAAGTGCAGTACTCCAATTAGACAGTAACGTTTAATAGGATACTCTTCCTTCTCTTTTTTGTTGAAAACTAAGAAAGTTAAAGAAACAAAAGATTTTGACATAAATGATTTTACAGTTGAATCTCTCCCAGGAGTAGGCCCAGTCAAGGCCAAACGTATGAAGGAAAATGGTGTCAGAACACCATGGGATATTGCAGTAATGGGCTCACTTGAATTATCAGTAGAGTGTAACATGGAAAAAGATGAAGCCAAGGACTTGGTAAAAAAGGTTAGAGATAAACTGATTGAAGCAGGATACATGATTAACAAGGATTCTGTTGAAACACTAAAAAAACACCTTGCAAAGAGATTCCATATTCCAAGTGGATGTAAAAACCTTGATGATATGATGAGAGGTGGATTGGAATCTCAATCACTTACAGAAATCTATGCTCCAGAAGGTGCAGGAAAGACACAATATGTAAATTCACTTGTTGTTGGATGTCTATCAAGTGGTCAAGGTGTGTATTACATTGGATGTGAAGGAACCATTGATTTTGAAAGACTTGATGAATTGGCAGAGGCCAGGGGAGTAAAAATTGACTATGATTTACTACTTTTGGATGAAGTAACTGATACTGACCAACTAGAAGAAATTGTTGATCATACAATAGGTAAAATACATGATAAAGGAGTAAAGTTAATTGTTATTGATGGTGCAGTAGGCTTATACAGGCTAGAAAATGATAGAGGTAGAGGACAACTAAATCAGAGACAAAATGACATCAAGCCAATGTTACGTCACATGAGGGGAATAGCAGATTATCTCAATATTGCAGTACTCTTTACAAACCAAGTCATGGATAATCCTGACTCTGGATTTGGTGGTGATCCAATCAAGGCTATTGGTGGCCACGTTGTTGGACACCAAGTAAGATATATCATAAAATTCAACAAGGGTGGTAAAAACAAGAGGTCAGCAACATTTGTCAAGTCACATAAAGACGCATTACAGAATGTAGAGTTTTACCTCAATGCTTCAGGTGTATCAGACACTGATATTTATGAGAAACCAAGTGAAGGAATGAAGGAAGTAGACAAGAAATTGGCTGTTGATACACAAATGATAGATAAGAGTCTACTTTTGGAGAGTTAAAATGAAAGTTGGTATCTGTAAGGAATGTTTAGGTGAAGTACCAATTACAGATGAAAATAATGTAGCCTTAGTCATGTCAGGACAAGTATATGAATGTCCAACATGTGATTATCCAAATGGACTCAAATGTGGTGATTTTTGGGAGATTTATGAGAAATGAGAAATTCATTCAGAATAGGCAAACAAACCTATCTCAACATTTTTGACTTACATAGTTTCAAAGAGCCTTTTGGAATACAGGCATATCATAAAGACAAATGGATTTTAAGATTCTTTCCATTCTGTATAATATCACATCCTGCATTGAGGAAAAAATGACAGACTTGACAAATTATGCCAAAAGAGGCATGAGAAAAGCAGGAAATACTAGATACAGGCCTGAGCAATTCAAACTACAAAAATATCTACTTGACAATCTACACACAAACCCAATGGACATTGGAATGGAAGTCTCAATCAGTCAAGGTGGTAAACTGATAGCAGTTGCTGACTTGATTGATTACAAATCCAAGACAATTTACAGATTGAATGGTGAGTACCATAGAACCAAAAGACAGAGAATGAAGGATGAGGATCAAAAAGAGATACTAGAGAACATGGGTTACACTGTAGAAGATATTGAGAAAGACTCTGAGTGGGCTTGGTTGTGGGATAACAATTCAAAATGACTAACATAACTTTTCCTATAAGATAATCGTATACTTGAACATAACTATAAGATAATAAGATAGGTAAATTTAATAACGCCACAAAATATTACTGTTGTAATGCAAGAGAAATTCACTGTATCAATTCCAAAAGGTGAAAAAATTGTCCAAGAAGTAAAACAACTCATAGGTAGACAGTCATTATC